>Ga0315912_10000387_pt1 | contig 86532 bp, 76 predicted proteins | sample VfabasoilMG_FD_204469 | JGI IMG/M metagenome (GOLD analysis project Ga0315912, IMG submission 204469) | Garden soil microbial communities collected in Santa Monica, California, United States - V. faba soil | ecosystem: Environmental > Terrestrial > Soil > Garden | place: USA: California... | reverse complement strand
CCGAATACGTAGCTGTGACTGGATTGATCGCCGCGCCGGAGAGATTGCAGAGCCACACGCTGATCGTGCCCGGCGCACTCACTCGCATAAAAGGCATCAGCCCCGATGCCAATCCTACGGGCCAGCCCGGAGACAAAGCGCTCCCAGCTACCGCCCCGGGCATGCTCATCGTCAACGGCGACGCGCAGCTTCCGGTCGCAATCGATGGAAAGTCCAACGGTGCACTGGCAAACAACGCCGCCGGCACAACCGCCGTATCAATGCTCACCGCGAAATCGGAACCGACTTGGGCCACCGTGACACCCGTACCGGCCGACACAGTGTTACTCCCTCCGCCGCCACCGCCCGACTCCGCCGCCGGTTCCCACTGCCCCAGGCCGCCATTAGCCGCCGAGTTCCATTTCAATACCTGTCCGTTAAAGGGAGCGGCCGAAGAAATCGCTTTGCCCTGTAGCTTCCGTACAGTCAGCGCCGAAACAGTTCCATCGGCATCCCCGCCCGGCGCCTGCCACTGCGCGCTCGCGCCGCTCACCGCTAATACCTTTCCCGATTGGCCCGTCACATCGGGCAATCCGTTGCCGCCCCCACCCTGCATCTGCACCCATGTGTTAACAGCAGGACAGCCAAAGATATTCTGCCCGCTGGCGGCCGTTGTTAGAAAATACATTTCTCCCACGCTGCAGGCCGCCGGCAGAGCCGTTCCGGTCTTCATCGGACGCGTCAACGCGGCCGTGGAGAAATCGATATTTCTCGTTTGCTCTCTCAGATCGATTTTGGTTTGGCAGTAAGCCGCCACAATTGTCATGCAGCAGAGAATCGGTCCCAGACTGATTGATCGTTTCATCCTTCACTTCCTTTCATGCTTGTGCCAAGCCGTCTCCGGCTACGGCCCAAAAAAGAACCGGTTAGCGCGCAGGGTCTCTACGCACCAACCGGTCTCTCCTCACACTACCGTCCCGGCCAGAAGACTTTTAGTCAATACAGCTACAAATAGTTGTTAATACGGTAGATATAAACTGTATGATGCACTATACAAACCCATGCCGCCTTTCGTTGGCTTCGATAGCCGCCAAGCACGTTTGTTTTTAGAGTCCATCCGCTGGCCGGATGGCCGGCCTCGCTGCCCGCACTGCGGCTGGAGCGGCGCCTGTTACCTGTTGACGCCACGCGCCGGCAGTACAACCAGGGACAGAGTGTGGCGTTGCGGGGAATGCCGAAAGCAGTTCACCGTCACGGTGAAGACCGTGTTTGAAGGCACCAAACTTCCTTTATCCACATGGTTGCGGGGCATCGCCTTGCTCTGCTCCCGGCCCGGCGGCTGGACCGTTCGAGATCTCCAGAAGGAGCTTGGAATCAGTTATCGGGGAGCCTGGGCCTTGACCGATCGGATCCGTTACGCGATTACGCAGAAGCCTTTTCCCCAAGCTATCCGCGCCTCGCCAGGTCTGTTGCGGGCTCCCGGTCCGGCGTCTCTATACCCGTTGACGGTGCCGGAAGCAGCAGCCTGTTTGTTGGCCATCGTACCGGAAAGAAAGCATCCGCTGGCGACAGATCGCCGAACTGCTATCTGGGAAAGCCGGAACACCAAATAGCCTTTACTTCTGTTCCACCAGATACCAACGCCCGCCGCTCTGCACGGCAATCAGACGCAGTCCTAAGCCACGATCCAGAAGGGCGTGCGCAAGCCAGGATTCGTCCTGGTCCGGCCGGAGCGGCTCAAAAAGGAGAAAGCGCGAATGGGATCTCAGGAACGGAACCAAATACTCAGCCTGACCGGAAAGCTGTCCTTTCTTAACTCCCTCTACCGTGCTCAGTTCCATTTGGCCGGCTTTGGTGTAGCGCGTGAAGCTTTCGTCGTCAGTGAGATAAATCAACCGGGAACGCACCTCCGGCGGTGCATATCTGCCCAGTGTGGCGTACAGCAGATAGTCGTCGATCGCTACCGGCAACGCGGTTTCTCCCGCCATAACCGGCAACTCGAACTGTCCTGGCGGAGCCTCGCGCAGCATCCAACGAATATCGAGCGCCCCGTTCCCGCCTCCCGCCACCAGTAAAAGCAGCAAGACCCAAACACGGCCTGCCGCCGGCTCTACTCTTGCCAGTAGATGGGCCGCGAGCGCGGAGAAGCCCAGTACGGCGCTGAATACGTAGCGCGGCGCCATGGCATTGGTTACGAGTTTGGCGAAAATTGTGCCCGCGGCCGGGATCAACACAAATCCAATCAACAACATCAGTTCCGCGTCCGGCAAGGAGAACTTTGCCGGCTTTGTCTCAACCGGCTTTACCGCCTGAGAACGCCAGATCCAGACGAGGAGGATAACCACGCAGACGAACACGAAAACACCTGGCTCCAGCGCCCGTAACCAGAACTTGGCGGGAAACGTAAGGACCGGCTTGCTCCAGGTGTAGGCGGGGTTAGATTGTTTACCGAGGAACATCCGGATCAAAGGAAGGTGGACGAGCAAAGCTATGCCCGGAGCCGCTACGGCCAACAGTATCTTCCAGTCAATACGCCGGCGTTGCCAAATTCGAACCAGTTCCGCCAGGCCAAACGGAACACTGAGCAGCACGGCATAATAATGCAGACTGCCGGCCGTAAACAGCGCCATCACGCAAAGAGCGGCGTGGCGAGCCAATCCCTTTTCGATGTACATCTGCCAGGACCACATCGCCAGCGAGGCACAGCCGAAGACCAAACCGTAGGGGCGCGCCTCCTGTGCGTAGTAGATGCTGCCGGATAGAATCATGACAGCCATCGCGGTGGCTCCGCCGATCGCATCCAGGCGGCGAGCCACAAATAGATATAGAAATATGAGACTGACGCCGTAGCCGGCCATTGAGGGAACTCGGCCAACCCATTCCCCCCAGCCGATAAAATGAACGGATAGATATTGCGTGATCAGATAAAGAGGCGGCGTAGGCTCCACACCGGCGCGAACATGGTTGACGAACTCGCCCAGCGAAGCCGCTTCCCCGAACCACCGTGAGGAAAGCTCGTCATACCATAGTGGCCGCATGATGCCGGTGGGAATGGTAACGGCCAGAAAGACCACCATGGCCAGTGCAAAGGGAACGCCGCGTTTCTCCAGAAACGAGGCGATGAAATTGAACATGTTCATTTTTTAGGATAAAGATGCGAAGGACGTCGAGTTCATAGGCACATCGGCCAATAGATTCACTGTTTAGTCATACCACCCGGGCGATGCCCAATCTTTTACGGGTGATTACAGTAGCCGGGGTCCCTAAGGCAAGGCCTCTTCGATATCATGCCCTAACCGGTCCATCAAACGAAACCGTAACGGCTGCCGGGGAAATCGGGGCGCCGCCGCCCGGCAATACGCACTCAGCTCTCCCGCTGCGCCGCACCGCTTCCAGGCCGGGCTGGCTTGGAGCATTGCCGCAAGCTGATGGTGATGGGGGCGGGCCGGCTCCCCTGACGGCTGCGCAACTCCGGCCCTTTCCAACACCACCAGATCTATGGCCGCTCCATCCAACTTCCGCTCTACATCCTCTGACGTCGATACCAGCGAGCGATAATCCCCGCCGTTCCATGTGGAGGTCGAGAGAAGTTTGGTGGCGCGGACAATCGTGCTCGATGGCCGCGGCTCCCGCAAGGAGACTACGGCGATCCATGGCCCCTCTCGCCAGCCTTGCGGTGAGGAGAACAACATCCGGGCGGGTTGCCGGATTTGTGCCGCCAATGCGGCGAATCCCTCCGCTCTCTGGCGGTAAATCGCGTATGGGTATGTGGCCAGGACGGCCAACAACGCCAGCGGCGCCCACCGGGTCCTTCGTTCCAGCCACGCATACGCCGCCAGCCCCAACAATATCAGCATGGGGAGAATCGCAATCCAGTGGCGCGTCTCGCGCATGGCCCGAACAAAATAGGAGGTCAACAGGATCGACGCCGCAATGGATAACGCCGCTACCGCCGCCGGTTGCCGCCGCCAGATAGCCAAAACGCCGCCCGCTCCCGCCAGTGCAAGTATCCCCACCCCGGTGATTTCCGGCAGCAGCCTGGCACCCCAAGGCAGTTTGCTCATTACTCCGCCCCACATCAGAATCGGGCGAAGTTCCCCCCTGTATTGCCACAAAAGCAGGCCGGCGGAGGCAATCGCCACCGCCAACAGACAAGCGATCAGATAACGAAGACGGATGCGCCGCCACACACCGCTCAACGCTACCGCGATGACAGGCGCGGCCGCCAACGCCAGGCCTGTTCCTTTCATGATCAACGCGCCACTCAGGGCCGCCAGTACACAAACCACGAAGACACGCCGCGGATCCTCCATAAGTCGCGTCAAACTCCATAACAGCCACATCGTGCATAGCAGCACCGGCAAATCGGCCATTACCTGCGCGTGGGCTTCCTGCATGACCGGCAGAAACAATAGGGCTACGCCCCCCACCACCGCCGGCCAGGAATCCCGAATCCGACGCGCGATCGTCAGAAACAAACCCATGACCAACAAACCCATCACGATGTTCAGCCACATCGCCGAAGCCCGGCCTGGTGGAAACAGTATCCACCAGGCGGCTTGCAGTATGTAATATCCCGGCGGCCAGTGGCCAATCGCGACTTTCGGGTAGTGAATGTAATACTGCGCGGCCCAAGGCATGGGATCGGGCCAGGGCCACTGACCGATGTAATCCCGGATCAGCAGCGAGGAAACAAAATGTGCCGCTTCATCGGAGTGGGCGGTGAATTCGGCCTCATAAGCCCCGCCATATACCTGTAAGAACCCGATTATGACGCCAAAAAGCGCCATGGCGTACCAGAAAGATCGCTGTTTCAATACCATTCGCCGTGCCGCTGTCCGGCGCCTTCGCCCCTTATTCCACTATCGCACCAAGCGGGACGCATATCGTATCAGACCGGTACGAAAAAGATATCAACTCCTTATATGTCCATTACATACCAGGCGGCGGCGTCCGAATGGGGCAGGGGCCCCGAGAGTGCATAGAACGTGCACGCAGTGGACAAATAGCTGAGAATAAAGAGGCTAGCGGGAAGGATCGACTGCTTGCACACTGCTATGAATCAGCCTTGCACAATCGTTATTCCCTGCTACAACGAGGAGAAGCGCTTTCCCTTGGCGCAGTTCACGGCGTTCGCCGCCGAACATCCGGGCATCGGTTTTCTGCTGGTAAATGATGGCAGCACGGACAAAACAATAGATGTATTGCGCCAGGCCCGGGCCGGGCGGGAGGATCAGGTCGAGGTATTGGACCAGAAGGTAAACGGGGGAAAAGGGGAAGCTGTGCGGGCCGGTATGATGGCGGCGCTGGAACGCGACAGTTGCGTGTATGCGGGCTTCTGGGATGCGGATTTCGCCACACCGCTTGGCGCGATCGAGGATTTGGCGGCGGTGCTCGATAATCGTCCAGAGATTGCAATGGTCTTCGGCGCGCGGGTGAAGTTGTTGGGAAGGCTCGTGGAGCGGCGGCCGGTGCGGCACTATCTGGGTCGCGTCTTCGCGACTGTTGTATCGACACTGTTGCGCTTGCCAATCTACGACACCCAATGTGGTGCCAAGCTGTTTCGCGCGGGGCCGGAAACGGTCGCGCTATTCACCGAACGATTCAGTTCCCGCTGGGTATTCGACGTGGAGATTCTGGCCCGTTTTATCCGCCGGCGAAATTATCAGATGGCGTCGGTAGCAACAGCTATTTACGAATACCCACTGGCGGAGTGGCGTGACGTATCCGGATCGCAAGTCCGGCCAAGCGACTTTCTGCGTGCTTTTTTTGATGTCGTACGCATCCACTACCGCTACCGCGCTTAGGGGTCCGGGCTGTGTGATTTCTCGCGGTGTCCCGTTGGGGGACACCGTCTTGGGCTATCGGTCAACCCGTCCTCAACCGATAGGAAACAGAGGGTAGCGTGGCTTAAAATGGTACCCTTCTAGAGTAGAAGACCCGTAAGGAAAATCGCACTCGTGGTTCGAGGTGGAACAACAACTGGCGCATTGACGCCGCGGGCCATTCCTGCGGAGGAACAGTCTAATATTCTGCAAACAATCGGCTTCGCCGCGCTGATCGCCTACCTGTTTGTTCTCATCAGCCGTGTTTTAGACGTAACCTTCCCCTATTTGCGGATCCCGATGATTCTATACATCGTGATGGTATGCCTGGCGTTCTTTTCCGGCATGCAACAGGTTTTTCGCCGGCGTTTGAATCAGTGGTTCGGGCTCTACTTGATCTGGATGGGAATGGCGGTTCCTTTCAGCTATTGGCGGGGCGGCAGCGTAGCTCACTGGATGAATGCGCTGAAGATCATGTTGTTTTTCTTCTGTATCCAGGTGCTTGTCACCAATTGGAAAAAACTCCGGACGGCAATTTGGACGTTGGCGATTGGGCTTTTGGTAGCGGCTATTCTGAGCCGTCTTATCGGGGATTTTAGTACCGGGCGGCTGAAGCTCGAGGTCGGAACACTATCCGATCCTAATGATTTCGCTATGTATATGATCATGGGCCTCTGCTTATGGCTGTTGCTTTGGCAGACGACGGATAACCCGGCCCTCACTAGCGTGTTATACGTACCGCCTCTTTTGCTGATGCTGACCGCGTTTATTAGTACGGGATCGCGCGGCGGGCTGATCGCGCTGGGAGCTGTTTTCCTGGTCTGGATGATGCACGCCTCAATGAAAGGGCGATTGATACTGGTGGCTGCGGTATGCCTCATTGTGCCAGTAGCTCCGCTATTCATGTCGGACTATGTGAAAAGCCGTTTTTTGACTATCAGTTCCGTGAGTAGCGACGACGCGGTGGATCAGGATACGGCCAACATGTTGGGGAGCAGCGTCGCCTCCACGGAAAGCCGGAAAGCATTATTTCTGCAGAGCGTAAACATTACCTTCTCCCATCCGCTGCTCGGCATCGGTCCTGGCATGTTTCCCGTTTATACCGACGCCCTGGCCAAGCAAGCCGGCAGGCGGCGCGGGGAATGGCAACCGACGCACAATCTATACACGCAAATTTCCAGTGAATGCGGCATCCCGGCATTGATCCTCTATCTGCTGGGGGTTGGAGGCACGATTTCTGGGCTTCGCCGCGTTCGCCGGTCGAGAGAACGCTTCACCAATGCAGACGCCATGCGGCAGGCCGCCGGTTATCTGTTGATGGCATTGTACGGCCTGTTGGCCGCCGGCTTGTTTCTGAGCATTGCCTACACCACGGCGATTTACGTTATTGCCGCATTGGGCGCTGTGCTTATGAACGTGTATGAAAAGCAGGCGGCCCTCTCCCCGGCCGCGCCGGCGGCTAGATTCGGTGCGCCGTCTTCCCCTGTACGTTTGCCCGCGCGTCCCGCGCTGCGTTCCCCCCAGCCGGTTTCCCGTCTGGAGGTCAGAGGCTAAGGGCACGATGTGCGGAATTACAGGATTCGTTTCCACCGATCCGGAAATCTTGCGAGACGGCGAAAGAGCCCGGAGGATTTTGACGGGCATGTCGGGCGAGATTGCCCACCGCGGCCCGGACAGTGATGGCTTTTACACCCATCCGGCGGGCGTATATCTCGCTCATCGCCGGTTGAGCATTATCGACGTGGCCGCCGGCCGGCAGCCGATGGCTAACGAAGATGAGACGCGCTGGATTGTCTACAACGGCGAGATCTTTAATCATTCCGATCTGCGGCCGGCATTGGAAAAGGCCGGGCACAGGTATCGTACACGTTGCGATACGGAAACGATTATCCACTCTTGGGAAGAATATGGTCCGGCGAGCCTGGATTTCTATCGCGGAATGTTCTCCTTTGCCCTCTGGGACGGGCCGTCGCGGACGCTGTTTTGCGCCCGGGACCGGCTGGGCATCAAACCGTTTTACTACTACCTGACGCCGCAATTGTTCGCTTTCGGCAGCGAGATCAAGTCCTTGCTCATACATCCAGACGTTCCGGTAGGGCTGGAGGAGGGATCGATTGGCGAGTATCTGGCATTAGGGTATAACGGCGAGGAACGCACGCTCTTCCGCGGCATTCGGCGGCTGCCGCCCGGCCACTGGCTGCGGCTGAAGCTGGATGGCGGCCCTCTAAACCCGGAGATTGTCCCCTACTGGGATGTGCCGCTTCCTGGAACCGCGTCCAAGCGCAGCGATGCCGATTGGATTGCCGAATTGCGGGAGCGCCTGGAAGAGACGGTGCGCATGCGGTTGATGAGCGACGTCCCACTGGGTGTCTTTCTCTCCGGCGGTTTGGATTCCTCGACGATTACCGCCATCTCCCGCCGTCTGATCGATGGGCCCGTACAAACCTTTTCCGTCGGCTACGGTGAGCAGCAGTACAGCGAATTGAACGAAGCCGCCGAAACGGCGCGGCTGCTGGGTACCGAGCACCAGGAAGTGCGGGTGACCTCCTCCGATTTCTTCGGTGCGCTGCCGAAGTTGATTTGGCATGAGGATGAGCCCATCTGCTGGCCGTCGAGCATTTCTCTTTACTACGTTTCCAAGCTCGCCGCCGAGCACGTGAAAGTTGTCCTGACCGGCGAGGGCGCCGACGAACTCTTCGCCGGCTACGAACGCTACCGCTATTACACGATGTTCTCCCGCTGGCTGCCGGCTTGGCGCGCCTTGCCGGGCGGGACGCGGGAGGCAATGAATGCTTGGGTACAAACCTCTCCACTGCTGTCGGCCACGGCCCGCCGGAAGCTGGGGCATACATTTATAGGCCGGCCGGATACGTTGGAATCGCTTTACCTGGAAAACTTCCTCTCCGCGTTCTCCCGAAAACAGCAGGAAGCGTTGCGCGGCGTTGACCCAGGTCCGGACATCTACGAGGGCTACATGCGGCACTGGCGCGCCCGGGATGGGTATGCCACGCTCGACCGTCTTCTCTACGCCGATCAAAAGACCTATTTGGCCGAACTGCTGATGAAGCAGGACCAGATGAGCATGGCGTGTTCGATTGAAAGTCGAGTGCCCCTGCTCGATCACAGACTGGTGGAATTCGCGGCCTCGGTGCCAGCCCATTTGAAATTGCGCGGGACAGGGAAATACATCATGAAGCAGGCCGCCTCTGCCTGGCTGCCGGATTCGGTGATTCACCGCAAAAAGAAGGGCTTTCCAACCCCTCTGCGGAGTTGGCTGCGGGAGCCCGCGGCGGCGCCCCTCTACGATCGCTTGCTCGCGCCCAGTACGCTGTTGGCTGAGTATACGCAGCCGGCGGAATTACGGGCGCTGTGCGACCGCCATCGCGGCGGCGTTGAAGATGCCACGGATCGAATTTGGCGGCTATTGAATCTGCAGATCTGGGGCGAAACGGTGCTCAACCGGAAGCAGGACAGTGAATCGCTTTTGGCGGTTCGTTTCTAAACCGGCATTGCTCATGCGTATTCTCTGGGTTAACAACATTTTCTTGCATCCCACTACCAAGGGGGGGCAAATTCGTACCCTGGAAATGCTGCGGCGGTTGCATAGCCGCCATGAGATTCATTACGTCGCCTTTGATGACGGCGAGAGCCCGGAAGCCGTAGCACGCAGCGGCGAGTATTGTTCAGCGGTGTACCCTGTGCCGTTCACGATTGCCGGGAAGTCATCGCCCCGGTTTTACGGCCAGTTAGTGCAGGGGCTGGTATCGTCGCTGCCGGTGGTGGTCGCGCGGAAGCAGTCGCCGGCGATGCGGCGCGAGATAAACCGGCTGCTGAGCTCACACCAGTTTGACAGCGTAGTCTGTGACTTTCTGACGCCGTCGGTTAACTTCGACTCCTTCCATGGCGTCGTCCTGTTTCAGCACAATGTGGAAACCACCATCTGGGACCGGCGCACGGAGAACGCGCGGGGCGCTATTGAGGGTTGGTTTTTGCGGCGGCAGGCAGGGTTGGTGCGCGACTACGAAGGCCGCAAGTGCCGGGAGGCGGCACATGTGGCCGCCGTCAGCGAAGAGGACGCGCAACGAATGCGGGAGATGTTCGGCGTGGCTGGGGTGACACCCATTCCAACCGGCGTCGATATTGAGCAGTTTGCCCCCCCTCCAACACCGGCGTCACCGGTATCGGAGTTGGTTTTTGTGGGCTCCATGGACTGGCTGCCGAATGTCGACGGCATGCGTTGGTTTGTGCGCGACGTTCTGCCGCTGATCCGTCAACGCCGCCCCGATTGCCGGGTAGTGATCGCGGGACGGAAGCCGCCGGACGAGGTGATGGGTTGGGCGCGACAGGATTCTCTAATTACGGGCACGGGCACAGTACCCGATGTTCGCCCCTACTTGTGGGGTTCTGCAGTGTCCATTGTTCCGCTGCGTATTGGCGGAGGAACACGGTTGAAGATCTATGAAGCCATGGCGGCACGAGTTCCGGTGGTTTCCACCACGATCGGCGCCGAGGGGTTGACGATTGACCCGCCGCGCAACATCCGGATAGCCGATGCGGCCGAGGACTTCGCCACCGCCTGTCTCCGCTTGCTGGATTCCGCGGCTGAACGGGAATCGATCGCTGGAGCCGCCTGGGATATGGTGGCCGGCCAGTTTTCCTGGGAAAAAGTGACGCGGATTTTTGAGGATATTCTCGTGGCGCATCCGTATCGCGGCAGCAGATAAGAGTTCCGTCAAGCCACGCTGATACAAAGAACGTTCTTGCCATATGCGGCCAGCCGTTCATCAGCGGTGAGGAGAATAAGGGAGTCAGACTGCGCCTGGGCGATCAACATGCGGTCGAAAGGGTCGCGATGGTGAAAAGGAAGATGAGCGGTAGCATCCGCGTGTACGCGGGAGATGCTGAGCCACTGAAATTCCGCGGCATCGAGCACGGCATCAAACTCGGCCGGCAAATCCAGCTTTCCGAGTTTTTGTTTGATGCGGATTTCCCAGATAGTCGCTGTACTGATGAAGACCGTTCGTTCCGGGTCTGCGATGAGTTCGCGCATTTGAGGAGGCAGCCGGGGAGAGTCGTCGAGCCACCAAAGGAGGACGTGGGTATCGAGAAGGATCTTCATTGCTCACCGAAGGCTTCCGCGATGTCGCCAGGAAGTTCGTCAAAGTCATCCGCAATCCGGATTCGTCCTTTTAGGGCGCCAGGCCGGCGGGGAGCGGCAGCTCCCTGGTATCGGACCAGGCGTGCTACGGGCTTGCCGGATTTGCCAATGATGACCTCTTCACCACCCTGAACCGCCTCGATAAGGGCAGAAAGCTGGGCCTTGGCCTCAGAAATATTGCGAATGGTCATACAGTATGATCATAGCAAGACCAGACCAGATCTGGTCTTATTCCTCCTCTCCATCGATTCCCTATCGTTCTTCAAAGGAAGATTTTGTGTAAACACAACAAAATAGGTAGGTTATAATTCAGGAATTTTCCACACAGGTAAACGGGTTACGTCATAGTACGTTCAAAGTACTCACATCGCCCGATCCTTCTATTTCGTAGACTGAGAACCGTACTATGAAGTAAAAATATTCGTATGCTATAGATGATAAACGGTTTACTGATGTTTTTCGAGTCCGGTATCGATTAGAGCATTTTCTTCAGTCTTGTTTTGTAGTGACCAGTACGCCCTTGGCGTGCTCTGGACGCGATAACTTCTTGAGAAAAGCTTTCTACCGTACTTCAAAGGAAGAAAGTCCGTACTTCAAAGGAAAATTCCCGTACCTTGACGTAAGCCGGACCGTACTTCAAAGGAAGGAAGACCGTACTTCAACGTAACGAATATCGGCTTAACCGCTATTCTGTCAGTGGCTTACAAAAAACCAAAGGTTTTTCATACACTCTTCCTATGTATTCAAACAAACAGGGGGCGGAATGTTCTTGTCTTCGCTGCTTGCTTGTGTGAATATCGCTTCAGCCCTCCGTACATGCGATCTCCGGCGACAACAACTCAGCAGACGCTTTTTAATGAAAGTCCCGCCAAAATTGAGGTGGTTCGGGTTGAGAAAAATCTGAATACGATCGGGTTCTTTACCCCATCGAGCAAGAAGCTGCTCGGCATTTCGTCGAAGAAGGTAAAGATCCAGGTACGTTCAAGTACGGGGCAGCGGCTGGACGCCCGCGCCACCATTTTTCCATCCGCGGAGTTTGGTTTGCCTACAACGGCGGATCAGGATAAGTATTTTGCTTTTCAAAAGCTGATCGAGAGATTACGTAACGCCGACGGCGCCATTACCAATCCGGTCCGATTCACATCCGCTTCTATGCTGGAGATTCTGGGTATGACACAGGGCGGGAAAAACTACCAGGAGATATCGGTATGGCTCCGCCGCATGACGTTTACCGGTATTGAGTCGGAAGGTGTCGTATTTTTGGCCGGGAAAAAAAAGTACGCCAGAGACATGTTTCATGTGTTTCAGCGTTCCGTGGCTGTGGGTGAGGTCTTGGAAGATGGGACCGTGGCCCAGGAAAACTACGTCTGGTTAAGCGAGTGGCAGTTGGACAATCTCAACAACCGGCACACGCTTCCCATCAATTACGATGTCTATAAAACACTCCAGTTGCATATAGGAAAGGCGCTGCTTCCACTGCTGCAACTCTGGTTTTACGCCAGCCGGGAGCAGTATACGGAGAAGCGGTACACGCAGTTGTGCTCACTGCTCGGTATCCAGCATTATCAGGCGGTATCGCGCATTCGGCAACAGATTGGGCCGAGTTTGGATGAACTGACGCGGCAGCACTTTCTGAACAACTGGGAAATAGCAGAAACCGCCGACGGAAGCGACTATAAACTCCGTCTCTGGGCAGGCAGCGCCTTTGTGAGCGGTGCCGACTTGCGCCAGACCGCACAGCTCAAGCCGCTGTTGCTCGCCGATCAGAACGAAGTTGTGAAGGCCTTAGTCGATCGGGGCGTGCGGGAGGACAAAGCCAGAAATCTTCTCTTGAATTTACCGGATCATCAACTTGCGCTCGATCAGATTGAATGGGCCGATGCCGAGATCGCGCGCAAGGCAAAGACATCCGCCGCGATTCAGAATGTGGCGGGTTTCCTGATTTACGTACTACAGACCAATCACCCAGTCCCGGCTGCGTTTATCACCTCACGGAGACGAAGGCTCATGGAAGCAGCTAGTGAACAGGTGGAAAGAGAACGGGCTATTGAGGCGCAGCGCGAACTCGATCAGTACGAGTGGAAGGAGCGGTACGAAGATTTTCTGGCACAAAATACGGATGCTTATATTGCCGCGCACATGCCGGATGAACTTCTGAAACGCCGCTTGGGCGCCATGCGCAAGAAAGTAATGCAGACGAACAGTCTCGCTAAAGGGTGGCCGACGCAAGTGATTGAGGAATATGCCTTGCGCTTACTGCGGGAGGAATTAGCTTTGGATCTTGATCTACCATCGCTTGAAGACTTTCGCAATCAATCTCTGGCACAACTATTCTAATACCCGCTCTCCTTTCGCTTTACGTTGAAGTACGGGTGTTCATCCCAGGATTTGGACACGCTTGATTTCACTGCCGCTTCCAATCAACGTTCCGATGAGAGGCGCAATTGGAGTAGCAGGGGATAAAGCTTCTCGCTGATGATGGAGCTTATGGCAAGAGCGCCTTCGTCCGAGAAGTGGACGAAATCTGCGAAATACCGTGGGCCTACGGGCATCTCCCGGGAAGCGTCAGCAACAGGGACGTTACATAGAGCGGCTTCCTCCCGAATAACCTGATTCAGCCGCCGCTCCATGTCTAAGAATCCCTCTTCGGCGAGTGTCGGGTAGAATTTGCGCCAAGCAATCAAGGCGGGTCGTTCCTCGGGCGTGATGTGCTCGCCAAATCGGGTTGCGTGAGTCACCAGTAGAGGATGGACGTCCACAGCTTGCAGGTGTTCGAGGAGTGTCTTCAGTTCTTTTCGAAAAAAGTTGATGTTCTCCTCCGGCAGCCGCTCCAATACATGGCCACTGCGAACGACTCTATCAATCTCCCAAGTTCGGATTAGTGTCTGTACCGGGGCCGGCAAGATTTCCTTGACGACTGTCTTCATTTTGCCGGTAATGCGCGGTTCAAAGGGATTGACCGGGTGGGCCCGGGGAATGACATTGGGATCGGGGGGTAGGTAAATATAGTTCGCCAGACTGGGATAAATGACGGCGACTTTCGGCCGGACTGCGGGCAAAATGACAGGCAGCCGCCGGAGAACGGTGGTGTTGGTGAGCCCTGGATAGGCGACGTTAAATACCTGATAGGTAGGATGGCCGGCTCGCCGATTCAGCTCAGTCTCCAGCAATCGCGGGTATTCCCGGCCGATGGATTCATAGAGGCCGAATGTCTCTGAGGCTCCAATGGTGATAATCCGGGTGCGACCGGGGTCCAATTCGGGGCTGCGGTATCCAAGAGAATTGAACTGCCATTTGACGTAACGGGCATGTGGGCGGCCGCACATCCCAAGCTCGTCGTTCGTGTATAGAATCGCAGGGCTGTAAGGGCCCAGCAGCGGAGCTCCGTAAGCGAGGTAATCATCAATTCGCGCGGCGGATTCGAACGTGGCTGCCGCTACAACCAGCGCGATCAGGTAACGGATTAAAGTGATTCGGCTAGCCATCAGGTTAGAAACGGAAGTAGATGAACGAGTCGACACTGGAGCTGTAAAACACAACCAGGTAGGAGGTTAATGCATAGAAGGCAAACCGGGCTTCGACCGGAATCCAATTCAGCGAAGCGTGTTCTTCCCGTTGCCGGGACAGGCGGCACCAGGCGAAATAGCCGGATGCCACGATGAGGACCAACCAGACGAAACTTGCAGGAAGGTGAACGTTTGACCGGGCCAATGGATTGAGTGCGGCGGTCAATAGCGTCCGGGCCTGCTGCAGATCCTGAGAGCGGAACAAGGTCCAGCCCAGGGATATGGCGAAGTAGGTGAGAAGCCAGGAAAGGGGATTCGGGACCAGCAGGTTTTTTCTCTTTGCAAACTGTTGCCAGAAGCGGTGCAACACTAATAACGTTCCTTGATATATTCCCCACAGCAGGAACAGCCAACTGGCCTGATGCCATAGGCCGAACATAGCCATCGAGAAGATGAGCACTCCATTGCGCCACCATAAATCGCCGCGAACCATGGCCAGAGGCATGAACAAATAATCCCGGATCCAGAAGGAAAGCGTCATATGCCAGCGTTGCCAGAAGACGGTGGGAGTGACGGACAGGAAAGGCCGGTCGAAGTTTTCCGGCAACTGAATCGCGAATGCCGCAGCCAGACCGATGACCAGGCGGGAGTAGCCAGCGAAATCAAAGAAAATCTGGAAACCATAGCCGATTAGCAGAAGCCACACCTCGGAGAAGCCTAGGCCGGCGGACCGTTCAAAAGCCCAGTTGACGCCCTCGGCCGGTACACCGGCTCCCAACAGGCGGCCGAGTGATATCATCCAAACCCCTACCCACATCTGCTGGGCGCCCCGCGCGAAGTCGCTCCAACCGGGGCGCCCATTGGAGCGCAGTTGTGCGAGGAGTTCAGAAAGACGGCAAATGGGCCCGGAAAGCACGGTGGGAGCGAAGGAGATGTAGACGCCGAACTCCAGTAACGTCGGATCCAGCTCTTCGCCGCGGTACTGATCAAAGAGGTAGCTGAGTCCTTGAAACGTCCAGAACGAAATCCCTACCGGCAGCACCAGCGTGGAGATCGCCGCGGCGGCAGGCGAGAGATTCGCCCAGGGTTGTAAGAGTTGTGGCAGGTACTTGAAGGTAGATAGCAGGCCAATGTTGACCGCTATGCCCGTGAAAAGCAATGGCGTGGAGAGGTTTCGCCGCAGCAGATTGCCCCAAAAGAAATTAAAAAGGGTGCTAAGCACCAGAATGCCGATAAACGCGCCCCCGATGCTGTAGTAAAAAACGCAGCTGGAAACAAGAAAAATGGCCTGCCGGGTTTGTCTCGAAGGCGCGTAGCGGGCAGCCAGCCAAGTGAGAACAATTACCGCAAGGGATAGCGGGGAGAGAAACGGCATGGAATTACGGACGTGGCTTTCCTACCCGTTCTGCCGTCGCGAGCATTAGGTTGACCGTGTCCATGTCCCGTGGACTTACCTTGCCCGGCGAGATCTTCCGTTGGGTGACCTTCTCCAACTGAAGCAGGATGTCGATCAGGGCAAAAGAATCGACCATTCCCGAGAATACCAGCGAGGTATCCGGTTGGATAGCTGCATTGGAATCGCGCAGTATCTTACTTTTGAGGTATTCGATCATCTGTGCAGCGTGAGAATCGGCATTCATTGAGAACTCCATTGTCTTTTAACCCACGCTTCGTCCTCCGATCCTGGCGACAGACGGGCTGACTTTCGGCAGGAAGAAACCATAATGAGTTTCTGGTCGGAGGAACGTCGGATGGTGAAGTCACAGGCTAAGTCCAAAAACGCCTCGCCAAGCTGTCCGGTCTGCATTCGCAGCCGTGCGGCTACGGTGACATGGAGCCGGTCAGTGGCTTGGGCATTTCCGAAGTAGCCGCTGCGGCGCTTGTAAGGTGATCGGGCATCCAGGAGGCCAGCGGGGGGTGGATCGGGCAGCGCGGAAAGGATTTCCCGCTCCGCTAAATCTAGAAAAGAGATAAAGTTCGCGAAATAGACCAATCCCGCGCCGTTCAGATCACGATCAATGTCGAGCTTGTAGACAAATTCACGACTGCCGTCAAACAGCGGGCGATCATCGGGTTCGGGAGGCCAAAAGGCGTTGCTGCTCCGCGATTCGCGACACAAACTCAGTGAATCGGGCGGTTCCGGAAGTTCCGGAATCCCGGTGAAGTCCATAGTGGCGGGAATGGAGATGGAGAGCTTGGAGGGACCGCGTTCTTGATAGATAAATACGTTACTGCAGCGAATCCAATGGTCCGGCTGGCCGTCAAAGGAATAACGTCCATCCAGGTAGATCTTTTCGTAGTGAGTAAGATCCGTATGGAGAGTGACTAATTGATTTTCCTCATAAGCGCTAAGCGGTTTATCCGGGCTGAGGTTCAGCTCTAAAAAATAGAATGTGGCGTAGAGCCGCTCACCGGCGTCATCGCGGATCTGGGAGGTAGGAATGCCACCTAAGACCTGAATCCGGTTCCAGCGGTCATGGCCCAGCACTTTGAACAAGCCGCTCTCCGAGAGGTTGTTCCTTCCCAGGTGCGGCATGCCCAGCTCCAATGTCAATATCGCGGACATCCCTCTCCTCTGCCTGACAATTATGCCCTGAGTTTGCCTTCACCTAAATTTTAGGTTGAACAACCATTTTAACCGGGAAACGCACCACCGGCACGCGTAATGGTCATCGGTTCCCGGCTGAAGCAGTCCGGCATGTTCTGGATTGCCCTTCGCTGCTGCCATCTCAACAACCGCTTTGAAAACTACTGAGAAGACCGTCGCGCGGGTTGACTTCAACTTCTATGCCGCGCACCCCTGGGCGACGCAACCGCTAAGCAGGATTCCGTCACCGAGCCATCTCCCCTCCACGCCTCGGCAATGTCTCGCAGCCGTCGCTTTATGGGTGGCGAATAACCAAGCCACAATGGCACGGATTGTCGAGTTTGCAACTAAGGCGGCGGCTGCAAAATAGAGCCCTTTTCGCCACTTGCCGCAGGCACGTCACGGAGCAGTGGTGCGAGAATAGAAGGGGTATCTCATGGGTCTGGGTTTTATTTGGTTCGCTTTCCTGATTTTCATAAATTGTGCCGTGTTTTCTCAGCAGTATGTGATCTCCACAGCGGCAGGAGGCGCTCCAATACCCACCCCGATCCCGGCTACGGAGGCATCGATTCGTTGGCCGTTTAGGGTTGCGCCGGGACCCAATGGAGACGTTTATGTGGCCTCGTACGACCAATCGATTTACCGGATTGATCCTCAAGGGACTCTGACGCGCATCGCGGGAAACGGCCGTAGCGGCTTGTCTGGTGATGGCGGTCCGGCGACGAATGCGCAACTGTTCAATCCTTTGGGCGTAGCCGTGGATGAGACCGGGAACATATACATAGCTGACGATGGCAACGGGCGCGTTCGCAAGATTGCGACAAGCGGTGAGATTTCCACCGTCGCCGGAAACGGGTCGCAAGATGACGGGGAAACCGGTGATGGCGGTCCAGCGACAAGCGCTCAACTCTTGACGGTAGCGGACGTCGCTGTCGATGCCGCCGGTAATTTATATTTAGCGGAAAGTTTCTACGGTCGTGTACGCAGGGTTTCACCAAACGGTACCATCACCACGGTCGCCGGAAAGGGCGGAAGCGGCGGCAATTCCGGTGACGGCGGACCGGCGACGAGCGCTGAGCTTCGCGAGCCATATGGCCTGGCCCTGGACAAGACCGGCAACCTATACATTGCCGATAGAGGAAACCATAACATCCGCAGGGTCGCGAGGAACGGAATCATTACCACGGTAGCGGGGAACGGCACAGGCGGCTACTCGGGTGACAGCGGCCCGGCAACGAGTGCGCAGTTGTCGCAGCCACTGGATCTGGACATCGACGCCGAAGGGAATATTTTTATAGTCGATTCAGGAAATCACCGCATCCGCAAGATCGCAACGACTGGAACCATCACCACGGTTGTCGGGAGCGGGATTAGCGGTTATGCAGGGGATGGCGGTTCAGCGACGAGCGCGGAACTATCGCAGCCCTACGGAGTGGCAGTGGACGCCGAGGGCAACCTTTTTGTGGCTGACACTTTTAACCACCGTATCCGCAAGGTTTCAGGAGACGGCATTATTAGAACAATTGCAGGGAATGGAACTAGCCGGTATTCCGGAGATGGCGGTTCGGCTACGAATGCACAGATCTCGCAACCGCAAGGGGTGGCGGTCGATGGCGCTGGCACGCTGTACATAGCGGACCCTGACAATCATTGCGTCCGCAAAGTAGATGCCGACGGTATCATCACGACGTTCGCCGGAAATGGGGTTCCGGGTTTTAAGGGTGACGGCGGCCCCGCCACAGAAGCGCAACTTTCCACGCCGCGTAACGTGGCCGTGGATTCTGAGGGCAACGTATACATCGCTGAGTTCGGGAATCATCGCATCCGGAAGGTCGCAACGAATGGCATCATAACAACCGTTGCCGGAAGCGGCGTTCCCGGTTATCTGGGAGATGGCGGACTGGCAACAAGCGCACGATTATTCCAGCCATTTGGAATAGCCGTGGATGCCAACGGGAACCTTTACATAGCGGATACGGCCAATGTGCGCATTCGCAAAGTTACGCCGGACGGCATCATAAATACCGTTGCCGGAACCGGGTCTAAGGGCTACTCGGGTGATGGCGGGCCAGCCAACAGGGCGCAACTTTCCGGAGTTTACAAGGTGGCTGTTGACGCCGCGGGGAATTTATACATTTCGAGCACCGAATCGGCAGGCGTTCGCAAGGTCTCAACGAATGGAATCATTAGCACTGTCGCCGGCTCCGGCGGCTTTTATTCCGGCGATGGAGGACTGGCCACAAAAGCGGGATTGGGGCTCATAATGGGCCTCGCTGTAGATGGCGGCGGAAACTTGTATTTAGGGGATATCCACTCGAACCGGATTCGCAAGGTGGCAGCGAATGGCATTATCACGACGATTGCGGGAAACGGCTCGAGCGCCTACACCGGAGATGGCGGTCCAGCGACGAGGGCACAACTATATCCATGGGATTTAACCGTGGACGCCATGGGTGCCGTCTATGTCGCCGATCCTCTTAACTCCGCCGTTCGGCTGCTCAGGCCAATACCATCTGTCATCGCGGCACGCGCAGCAGTCAATGCGGCCAGTAGTCTCGCCGGCGCGTTGGTACCGGGAGAAATCGTCGTGGTGTTTGGCTCCGGCCTCGGTCCTTCCCAACTTACAGTGGCACGCGCTGATGACCAGGGGCGGTACGGAACGGATCTTGCTGGCACCCGCGCTTTTTTCAACAACACGCCTGCGCCAATCCTGTACGCCTGGGCAACGCAAGTGTCCGTAGTCGTTCCTTATGACCTCGGAGGGACAAATGCGAACATTCAGATTGAATATTATGGAACGAAGAGCGAGACACTCTCGGTTCCGATTGCGTCCGCCGCTCCTGGAATATTCACCTCGAACGGTACTGGCAAGGGACAGGCCGCTGCCATAAACGCAGACGGATTCCCTAATACGGCTTCGAGGCCTGCAGCGCGCAACGCTTTCATTTCGCTTTATGTCACGGGTGAAGGTCAGACTTCGCCGCCTGGTATTGACGGTCAACTGAGTGCTTCCCCGGCTCCGATGCCAGTGCTGCCGGTTCAAGTGACCATCGACGGCAAAGCGGCTGAAGTCAGCTACGCTGGCGGTGTCCCTGGAATGGTTGCGGGGTTCATGCAAGTCAATGCGAGGGTTCCGGCGAATTCGCAAACTGGAAATGTGCCCGTGGTTGTCACTGTGGGTTCGGCGTCGAGCCAGCCCGGCGTTACTATCGCTGTCGCGGGCAACTGACGGGAAGCCTCACTCAGCCAATTGGAGGGTCAGCCCAATGTCGTCAAACTCCTTATGTTGGCGGATGCGGAGTTGCCGGGATTTGGCCATCTCGAGCAGGGCAAGAAAGAGCGAAACCTGATGGGGGAGATCAGGTTGCTGAACGAGTAGCCGGGAGAGAGCAAAAAGCGGTCCTGGGCGGAGAAAAGCGACGGGTCGCCAGGGTCCGATAAGAGTATGCTTATCGGACGTCTGAAACGATCGTATCATAACGTACTATAATCACGGCAGGGGTTAAAACTCCCACTTGCCCTTTCTTTTGATGCCTCTAAAACCATCCTATTGCCGGGATCTCCCTCAGGGAATCGAAACGCTCGCTGCCTCTTCCAGCGAATGGGTAGGGCGTAAGGATATCGAAATTGCTCTCCGGGTTTCCAAAACTGTTGCATGGCGCCTGATGCGCCACTGTGGAGGGGTACTCGGTCCAGGAAATACACTGCTTTGCCGGCGTCAGAGTCTGATTCAAAAGCTCAATCAACTTCTCGCGGATGGCGGGAAAATTGAATACGAGGTACGGCGGCGCGAACGGCTAGTAGCCTATCTGGAAAATATTCGGCCACAGGTAATAGCCAGCCGTACCAAGGTCGTCCCAGACCAGGATGCTCTCGCCTTGGTGAATAGCCGGTTCGCTTCCCTGCCCCCGAATATTGCTCTGACGGCCGAAAGCCTCCACATTGACTTCCATGGAACTGAAGAGTTCCTGGCAGCGATCGGAGCGGTAATCTACGCGCTCAACAACGACTACGAAGCGGTCAACCGTTTTATCGAGGCGAAAATCCGATAACCGATCCGCCTGGAATCTCCAATTGCGCGAATCATTCCGGAGTCCCGGAAAGCATTTGCCGAACCCAAGTTTTTTCCTCCTCGCTCACCGCTGGATCAGTCAACCATGTAGCCCACTCGGCATGGAGCCGCTGTACTTCCACCTCGGCACAACGAGCCGCCTCAGCCATCCGCTCCCGTTCGACGCGCATCTCTGCCCGGTACGCTCCCAGCGCCCCTGGTTGAAGGCACTTGGGAACGTAAACGATCAGGTACACCAGTGGATTGCCAATCTTGCCGCTTTTTAGCGTTTGCCCTTTTTCGTGAATAAAATGCACGATTTCCTCGATCGTAGCGTCCGGCGCCACTTTCCGGCTGTTGGCGACGATCGTGCGAATAGCGTCGTCGTCAGGGGTGGCGTATTTAGCCAGCGCCTCAAACACCGACGACGACGTTTGACTGAAAGAAGTGTCTAGAACACTGTCTAAAAAGGGGGGGTATCACCCACGGATTCGGTGGGCGAGTCGCCCACCGTGGGAGAAACACCCACCGTGGGCGTGTGGCCGTGGGGGGGAGGTGAGTGTGTGTCTACGGCCCTTATGGGCGAGACGGCGCTACCGAGTGGCCAGACAAATTCCACGGCCCTGCCGCGCTTGACCACAAACTGCATGTCCGTTCTACGCTGCCGGTCGAGAATCGCCTCATAGCTGAAGATGCGATATGTTTTTCCCACGCGCGCCGAACAGTTTTCGCCGGCAACGACTTCAAGAATTTTCTTTTCGGCTAGCCGCGGAATGAGTTGCCGGATACTCTTTTCGTCCAGACGCACCAAACGAGCCAGTCGGTCATACCCCATACTGAAAGTCTTTGATTGCGGAGATTCATGGAGAACGCCGTCGGTGTCTTTGGCGTGCCAAAGGACCTGATAGAATCGCTCCTCCCCTAGCGTCATCGATTGTTGAGCGATATTGACACGGATGACCCTGAAAGAATCGATCCGATTCCCCGCCCGATCCATCCATTGCGAACTCCCGGCAGCCTGCACCTTGCTTTTTTCACTAGGCCCTATTTCACCCACCGTAGGTGTTTGTAGTTCACTGGATTGCGTGTCGTCTATGGCCGGCGCGGCGATTGTCGTCGTATGTATTGCCTGAGAAGTTGAAACACCCACGGTGGTAGATACTGCTACCGTGGGTGTTTGCAAAAAAGCTGTTTCTATTAGGACATGTGGTATATTTCGACGGTCTGATACTTGGCTCTCCATTGTATTTGAAACACCCACGGTGGCCGATTGGTATACGGTGGGCGAGTCTACCACCGTGGGTGTTTCAATGGCAGCATCTTCTGTGAGCGTGACAACGTCCGCCAAGGGCGGCAAAAGCGTGTCGGGCAGGGAAGTCGTGATCAGAGCCGCAGCCATGCTACTCTCCGCAGCAAGAACCACTCTATCAGAAACACCCACGGTGGGCAGTTGTGCCACCGTGGGTGTTTTGGAAGCTTCTTCTAGATCCAGTGCCAGCCGCCGGGCTGCCCGTTCACTGGCCACTGCTCCCGGCGTAGCGAGAACGTCGCTTAAGCCGCGCAGGGCCGGCCCATTCGCCAGAGCCCTCCAGTCAAGAGGTTCCGGCGGAGGCCGCTTAGACCGTCGCTTCAGTAGGTGCGCCATACTTGCTCGGAAGAGGGAAGAAGTTGAGAAGTGCTTCGACCGCATTCTCATAGTCTTCGAGGGCTTTTGATTTCGGGTCGTAGTCCTGAAGGAACATGCGGGATCGAGCTGCTTTTGCAACCGTTGTATCCGTGCGGATGTTGGGAAGAAGAGGGACGCGCAATTCCTGGGACATATCCTGCAGTGCAGTGAGAACGGTTTGCGTCATCTGCAGGCGGTTATTCACCATGACCGGCAACATACCGACGGAGGCAATTCCGACTTGGCGCTTGAAGAGACGGTTCAACTCGTTGGCCGAACTGATGCTGGCGCTCGCTCCCTGAACGCTTAACGTCTCCATCGCAACCGGGATCAGGACGTTCTTCGTATACAGCATGGCGCAGGTCTGAAAAAGGGTAAGGGACGGGGCGACATCGATGACAACAGCGTCATAAGCCTTGTCGACCCCGCTTTCCCCGAAGGCCTGTTCAAAATGCAGTTCGCGAAGTGTCTGTCCGCTGATGATGTCTTCGGCCGCCTGTGTTTTTCGGTCGCTACAAAGGACGTCCAACCCTTCATGCGCGCTGACAACACATTCTGAAAAAAGGACTTGTTTGATCAGGAAGTCGTGGAGAGTGAATTCAGGCTTGAGTCCCAGAATGGTCGCTACGGAACCTTGAGAATCGGTGTCGATCAGCAGCGTTTTCAGGTTGCGTTCCGCGAAGCAGCGAGCAACGGTGACCGCCGTCGTCGTCTTGGCAACCCCGCCACGCTGATTACTTACCACGAGCCGGATCATGCGCGGCGCCTTAATCTGGGAGCCCGGCTATGGTCGGTAGAGAGGATTTCCTGCTCGGCAATCTCCACATCGGAGGGCGTCCACCATCTCCTGGACGTTCCGTCCCTCAATAAAGGAGATGTGAGCGACCCAACTTTCAGCTTTCGAAAGAAAGTAGCACGGCTTAGACCGAGAGTTTTCCATACGAGCTCATCAGGGACCGCATTGGATGGTCGTGGGACCTTTTGATATGCCATATGTAGGGGCCTGGTTCTCAGTATACGGATCCATCGATAACAATGGAAGGAAAAAGTCTCATTCCTATATCGGAAGCTCTAGTGTGTCACTGTATAGGCAGAAAGTGCAAACGGTGCTAATCTTAATTGACAACTGGAATCGTCGAAGTCGCAACGAGCGCACAAGACAGCACCACAGCGATTTGCTGTGCAGGGATCAAGATCGGGACCAAGCGGCTGGATTACAGTTTCGCGGCGGCGTTTGCCGACTGGCGTGCCATCGATAAGCCAGTTCGCCGGCGGCGAGCGAGACAATGCTCGCGGCCCTTCTCAGTAGGGACCCAGCAGTCCAGTCGATGTGCGGCGATATCATGTTCGACGCGGCGCGCGTATCCCATCGATACCAGTGTCTCCGCGAACGTGAGTGGAATGGAAACTTCACGGTTCACGCGTTCACTAAACTGAACACCATAGTTTGCCGACGGAACCTCCCAGATAAAGTTTCCAGAGACCATTTGGGTAAGAACTCGGCGGAGGCGTGACGGCATCGGCATCGGTTCTTATTTTCTCCTGGAATCGAGCTGCTGACAAGCCCACTATTTTGGGATAGTAGAGACGTTACAGAATCGTTCGCTCACCGGATGTGGAATGGCACTTCGATAACTACTTCTACTTCAATTGCTTCACCGTTTTTGGAGGCGGGGCGGAATTCCCAGTTGGCGAGATCTTCGGCGGCCTTTAGGGCTACGGTCGGTGTACGGCCGGGCAGGGGAGTGATGGATGAGACTCTTCCGTCTTTTCCAATGATAGCCGTTAATTGCACCCAACCTTCGGTGCCGGATCCTTCGCCCGGCGGGGCATTCGGGCGAAGCGTCTTGCGGACCGGTACCGGCGCGCGCATGGATGCCGCGGCGTTGGAGTCAAGCGACCGTTCGGAAAACCACATCGTCCAATCAGCTATATAATCTGGCAAATTGGGCTTGGGAATCACCAAAACGTATACAATCCGGTCTCTAAAACGCGCTTCAATCGCGCGGGGCAGAGTCCGGGAGGAAGGGCGTAGCGGCGCGGACATCGTCGAGGCGGCGGGAGGAATTCTCAGATCGAAGGACCGGGGAGGTGGCCCCGATGGCGCGGTTGGAACCGGCGCGAGCGTGGAGTTCGCGGGCCGATTACCGGCGATGGCGATCCCGGGAATCACCGGGCCCTGGCTGGGTGTCCCGCCCGATGGCTCCCCGGCTCTTCCGGCGCGCGAAAAGGCGGCGGCGCGCGAGCCATCCGGCAACCCGGTCAGTTGCTCGGCCGGGTTGAGTCCAATGACGGCTGCAGTGACTGTGCTCCCGGTTCCTCCCGCGGCAATCTCCGGGGGAGCGGCTAGCGATTTTCCTTCCGCGTCACCTGTTCCACCGCCGCGATTCCTGGTCGACGGCGGAACAAAGGGCGCTGGCCGTTTGGGGAGCGCTCCGGTACCGATCAGAGCAACTGTTCCAGATTCTTTTGCGGTGGTGGCGGCCAGTTCCGGAGGAGCATCGGCCACAGCACCGGCAGCCAATAGCAGTTTTGGCTGATCCTTGGGTGGTACGAAAGCCTTGGGTTTTGGTTTGGTGGTTGGCAGCGAGGGTAGCCCTGCCACATTCGCCGGTAATTCCGTCTTGGCCGTCTGTATTTCAGGCGCTGTTAACATTTTCGGCACTTCCGGCACAGCCGTACGGGGCTTGGGCACCTCAAAAGGTTTAGGAACGGGTTTTCCCTGTACGGCCACCATATTCTGTAACGGCGTTTCCGTCTTTAGAATCTCTGGCTTATCCGGTTGCCAAACCAACTGCTTGGCTGGATCGGGGTTGGGTTGTTGAATGACGATTCTTTCGTTCCAGCTCCGCTCTTGTCCCTGGAACAGGCGGCTATCGCCGATGGGCGTTTCCGGGGAAATAGAGGGAAGCGCGGCAGGCACCGGGGCCCAGTAGATTACCGGTTCCTTCTTGAGGTCTATCATCTTATATACTGCAGCCTGGACCGGCTTTTCCGCCGAACCGGCGCCGGCTGGCAGAAAGGCCAAGGCGCAGACGACTCCGGCGTGAGCAAACAATGAAAAGAAGAAGCTTACCGGCCGCAGCGGCCAAAACGGAGTTGGCGACTCTGGGGTTAGCTCATTGTCGCTATTATTAAGCAGATACACTCTTATCCTGGGAAGCTTTACGACGCTATCCCTTTAAGGATAATCCGCAGGGACAGAGATTTCCCCTACGAAAACCATCCGGATCGCAGAATCAGAATCCCCTATTCCTGGCCAGTACCCAGCCGGTACCCGTATTCGTATTATCCTGACGGGTGAGACTGAGAATCAGCACCAAATCCGTTCCGGAAGCAGAAACCGATGAGGCGCTGCAATTAACGGAGCATTGACTGTTCTGGACAGAGCCCGCCGGAGTTACAGGCCCTAAAGGTCTTGGTGGCTAAGGTGGTAGCGGCTGGCTGCGCTGTCTTGGCTCAGCGGGAAACGGAGGGGGAGTCGTTGGGAGAGGGGAATATGCCGCCCTGCGGGCGGGGATTTTCAAGGCATGGGGTCTACCGATCCGATGGATGGGCGTAAGCCCCGCAAAGGGTTAGCTCAAGCCATCGGAAGTCGGCGTTGTCATCGTCTCGATGAGCCCATCAGGCTATCCCTCGGCATGGTTGCGTCCCCGCAGTGCCAGCTTCCGTTTCCCCTGACAAGCTGATTATCGACTAAGCGGCATCCGGTTGCGAGGAGAAAGAACACTTACTCTGTACGGGTAAGTCCTGGGCTGCCGCTGTCTGCTCGCGGCGCCGTCGCGCCGCCTCGAGTTTACGATCCCGCCCGGCCAGGATGGCCGCGCCACGGCCTTCCAGCACATCCTTCGGCGCCAGATAGCCCAGTGAGCTGTGCAGTCGTTTCTCATTGTAGACAGCCACATACTGGGCGACCAATCGTTGGGCATCCTCCAACGACAGCGGAACGCCAGGCCGGATACATTCGCTCTTAATCGATTGGTTCCAACGCTCCAGTTTGCCGTTGGACTGCGGATAGTACGGCGAGGTGCGCACGTGCGTCATGCCGGAAATCCGGATGAACTCTTTGAAGTCCTTGGCGATGAACTGGGGTCCATTGTCGGAGATGACCCGCGGCCTGGCGTCCGGGAACTTCTCCCTGGCGCGCTGCAACAGGATCTCCACCTGAACCGAAGTCATCGATGGGCTCAGACACCAGTCCACCAGATAACGGCTGGCGCCGTCGAGGACCGCGCACAAGTAATAGAAGGTCCCGTGAATATTGATGTGCGCAATATCGATATGCCAGTGTTCATGGGGTTGGAGCGGTTGTTCGAAGCCGGTCCCTTTCCGGCTCGGCTTGGAAGCGAATCGTTGTAAGCGGCCCGCCTTGCTCAATACTCGCCAGACACTGGCCGGGCTGACAGCAACGACATCGGCGTCCAGCATCATGTAGGTCAGCCGCCGGTAACCTTCCACAGGGTAAAGCTGCTGGAAATCGAGAATGGCTTTTTTCTCCCAGTCCTGTAACCAGAAATCCCGGGGAACCTGTCCGTTGTGTTGATTGAGCTTGCCGTAGCGCTTACACCAGTCGTAGAACTTCCCTGCCGGCAACTGCAGCCAGTTCAGAAACTTCTCGATGGGCATCGTGGTCTTGTCTGCCCATCGCCGAACAAAATCGACCAGTTCGTCGCGCTGATCCGGCTCAACCCAACCGCCGGTCAGAGTTCCCCAAGTTCTTTTTTTAGGGCAACGTGCTCCGCCATCAACTCGGCTAGGACTTCATCCTTCTGCCGGATCTTGCGTTCCAACTTCTCGATCCGTTCCTGTTCGGCGCTGCTGCGCACCGCCGCCCGTTTGTCCTGCAATGCCAAGCTGCCGTTGAGGAACAACTGCTCCTGCCAACGGTAAAACAACGTCGGCGCTATCCCGGCTTCGCCGCATACCTTTGAGATCGGCTGCTGCTCAATCAAATGCCGTCTCAACAACTTAATCTTTTCTTCTGGTGTGTGTTGCCGCCGCTGCGGTTTTGCTTTCACTTGTCTTGCTCCAATTACCTCTTCGGCAAGACTTCCTCATTTTTGAGCTGAGGCACTACAGCGCCGGTACCAGCGTTGGCGGCTGGGGCGGGGAATTTGAATTCCAGGTGCTGGTTTGGATCCAACAGGTGCCGGTGTTGCATTGTCGGTTGCCCAGACATAAGCCTCTTGCTGGTTCGCCGCGTACCTTGAAAGCTCAATGCCAGCACTGATGGGATCTTTCCGCCGATTTCGCTTTGTAGAGAAAGTGCCACTTTGTACCGGGACCATTCGCCGGAATGGACCATGGAAAAGTGTCAGCGACCACAGCACACTGGATGTTTAGCCACCATGAATAATCAGTACCAGCGTGGATTCAACGGAGGCCGTAGCGACTATTCGTCCGACCGGCGTGTTGGAATCCGGTTCCCTATAGAGATGGAGCTGAACTACCGGGTTGGCGGCAGGTCGGTGAAATGGATACCCGGAAGAACGATCAATATCAGCAGTTCGGGGCTTTTGATGCGGACAGAAGAAGCACCGATGCCGGGTAGCAGGGTGGATGTATCGCTGGCTTGGCCGCAGCTGCTAGATGATCGTGTGCCGTTACAACTGGTGGTTGCGGGGAAAGTAGTGCGAGCGGTAGAAGGGCAAGTGGCGGTTGTTTTGCAACGATTTGAGTTTAAGACGGCACGGGTGGGGGTAGGTGCGGTCGAAGAGATTTGTCCTACGAATCGATAGGTAGTGGCGGGTGGTTAGAAAATTACTTTTGGTAACTCGTCAGATTTACCGAGGTCGGTCTGAACTGCCTATTTATCCTTTGTCGGAATTACCAGCGGCGCGTGTCAACGACTTCCGCTAAACCTAAATCTCGCTGCCCAGTTGTTTTGCTGGCCGGCCCACTGTGTCTAAAATTGTGTTTCACCGCAGGGGACAAGCTCAGTCAACTCTTGACCGTTGCTGTTCGTCCTTCTTGCGTTTCATCAGGGCCAGGTAAAGCCCGCCTAGTCCGAGGCCGAGCATACCGTAGAAGCCTGGTTCCGGGACAACGCGGAAGCCTGGTTCCGGGACAACCTGAACCAAAAACGTCTGGCGAGCCGCGTTTTCCTCATTGTATCTTCCGGTCCCCAGTACGCCATTCGAATCGACAGTCCAGGACACCACCGCCCACTTCGCCATATCCACTGTCGTGTAGTTGGACAGCGCCGCATTAAGCCAGCCGGCATCTGGTGTCGTGACGCCAGGATTCTGCCATGTTGGCGTGTTGTTATTCGTGAGCGCCCATATTGTATTCTGAATGGCGTTGTTCTTGGCCTGACTCGCCCCACCTTGCAATCCGCTCTGGGCGTCGCCCACAGTCACGAAGTCGTACTGGGAGACCAGGTAAGCCGCCATGCGGTAGCGCTCTTGCGCTGAGTCAGGAAGCGGCGAGGCTTGATTGGTCCAGGTTGGTGTTCCAACTCCATTGTGGACGTTTCCATAACGCACGCGAGGATCGTCCGCAACGATCTGATTCAGCCCTATCACGTTTGCCAGACCAGATTGGCCAAGCGCGAAATAGAGTTGATCATCGACGCACCAGAATGTCGTGGCGAAACCAGAGACTGTTCCGTTAAACGCGCCACCCCCGCCATTGGTAGGCGCTCCGTTTTGACTGGTGGCGGCCATTGATTTAGCAATCCCGAGATAGCTCGCATTCGGAAGGGGAGCTCCCGAGTAGGCTGCGGTTGCTGCGGCCAGCAGGGAAAAAGTAATTAAACACAATTTCATAACGGCTGCTTCCTGTGGGTGTCGGTGCAAATGCGATGTGAAAATCTCGTTTGCGATCTGCCCTGATTCTTACCCAATGCTATCCGCAGCCGGGGATGGTCAACAAGAGATGGAGGTACTGAATTCGTTTATCCAAAGTACTGGAAGTACTGCATTCCGAGCCTGCTAAGGAAGTGAGCGCAACAGCTCAACGATCTGCCTTTCCTCAAGGGCTGATGGATGACTTTTCAACGCGATTTCCAGTTCCGCTTTCGCCTTCCCCGGCTGATCCTGCGCAATTAGAACCATCGCCAGATGCGTACGGAATTCCGGATTCGTGGGTTCTTTGCGAACGATCCCACGCAATGCCGGCAGCGCGTTGTCCAATTTATTCAGCTTCAGATAGATCATTCCAAGGGTGTCGGCGTATTGCAGATTTTCAGGCTCCTTCTGCAGCGCTTTCTGAGACAGTGCGATGGCTTCATCGAAATTGGAGCCGGACAGCGCAATATGCCAGGCGAGGTTGTTCATCAGCAACGGATCGTCCGGTTTCTGCTGGAGGCTTTGCCGGTAGACCGTGACTGCCTCCTGATATCTGCCTGCCTGGCCAAGGGTGCTTCCTAATCGAGCGGAAAGAAGGGGGTCCGTAGGCGCAACCTGCTGTGCTTTCTGAAAGCTGGCGATGGCTTGATCCGTCATATTCTTCCGGAGGTAAATGTCACCAAGGGCCGTCCAGTGCTCTGGGTTTAATGGAAAATCAGAGGATAGTCTCTGTACCGTTGCGAGAGCCAGCTCGAGGTCTCCCGCCTGTGTCGCGGTGCTTGCCAGCAGGATCCGAATCTCAGGGTTGTCGGAATGCTTAGCCTCTTCCCGAACGAGGGCGAGGGACTTTTGTGGCTGTCCCTGCAGGATGTAGAGTGTGACCAAACGGCGCAGGGCAGGCAGGATATTCTTGCCGGGTTGATAGAAACGTAATAGGATCCGCTCGGCTTCTGCGTAATGTTTCTCTTCGATATTTAGCGTGGCCATCTGCAGCCAAGCCTCAGGCATGTCCGGGTATTCCTGCGTGATCCGCCGGAGTTCGCCTCGCACATCGTTGAACCGGCGTTGCAATGCCCAGGCCGCCGTGCGGACCAGCCGGGTGCTGATGTCGTTTGGATTGATTTCGATGAGACGCTCTGCGTATCGCATTGCTTCATCGGCGCGCTGTGCCCGAATGGCGATGTCGGCCATCTCCCGCAGTGCTTGCCGATCGCCTGGGTTTAACTTGAGGATTTCGCTCAGGGCGGCGCGGGCCTTATCTGTCTGTCCCAATTCCCGATAGGCGCGGGCCAGAAGGAAGCGGAACTGCGCATTGTCCGGTTTCTGCTGAACTAGGCTCGTGAACGTCTCCAACGCCTTCTTCATTTCCTCGGGTTTACCGGTGGCCATTCGCAGGGAGGCGCGGGAACTTTGTGCTTCGCTATTGTCAGGAGTCTCCTTGATGATGGTATCCAGAATTGCCGATGCCTCTTGGGCTCGACCCTGTTCTATCCGGATCCCGGATAGCCGCTGCAAGTACTCCTTGCTGTGATCCCGGTCAGAATCCAACCCCTTCTGAAATAGGACGGCAGCTTCCTCCAGCCGGCCACAACGCCGATAGTAGTCGCCAACGTCCAGTTTGGCGCCGGGATAGCCTTTTTCGTCGGCTGTCAAATCGTTCAAGAGATCCTGCGCTTCTTTTGTTTTCTTCTGCCCAAGGTAGTGTTCGGCGAGTTGGACCACATAGAAGGCTTGCCCGGGATTGTTGGCGATCTTCAATTTCAGGAGTCGTTCGGCTTCGACAGCGCGTCCGGAATTGATGTAGACCGAGTACAAGGTATCGTAAAGAGCGCCGTAGTTCTTGATGGAGGTAAGCGATTCGCGGGCAAGCGTTTCCGCCTCGGCATCCTGTTTATCGGCCAATAGATTTTGAACCAGGACAGTGGTGATCTCCGGGTCATCAGGTTTTGCCTTGAGCGCTTTTCGGAAACTGTCGATCGCTTCGATAGACTGGGAGTCCATCATGGCCAGAAAGCCTCTCAGACGGAGGCCCTCGAAAGAGTTCCTGTTGGCCTGCAAGAGCTGTTTGGAGATCTTGTCGACGGTTTGATAAAGGATAAGCGGGCGTTGCGGAGAGCGGATCAGTTTGCTGAGCGCAATCCGGCCTAAGGAAACTTTCGCCTCCTCCGAACCAGGCATTAATTCCACCGCTTGCGAGAGTGCGCTGTGAGCCTCTTCAGGCTTGTTCAGCGTGACAAATACGCCGCCAAGGCGGAAATAGGCTTCCCCGTACCGCGGATCTTTTTGAATCGCTTTTCGATACTGCAGCGCCGCTTCGTCATACTTGCCGTTAGTAGCTAGCGCGTTCCCGCGCTCCAGGTAGGATTCCTTGGAAGAAGAGAGCTGGCAGCCATCAGTCAGGAGTGCCAAGAGGATAAATGCCGTTTGTGAGACGTGGCCGAGGCCGGATGTGCGCAAAGCTATAGTCCCCCTGCATGACTGATGAAATCCAGACATATCGGTACTATCGGCTTGGTCTCCCACGTAGTTTAGATGCCGCACTAGGTGCGGCTTCGTTTATGCCGGTGCGGACTGCTGCTTCACAAATGGCTGATAGAAAAACTCCAGAAATTTATTCCGTTTACGGGGGATCTCGATGCGCTCGTTGAGAAAAAGTTCTGCGAGCTTCGTGTAGCTCCTGCCCAAGGGCGTGGATGGGTCGACCCGGCAGCCCTTTTCGGCCGAAGCATTGGCGAGCCTGTAGCTGTTAGGGATCGTCACTTCCACTGGCAAGCCGACCAGATCTGCCACCCTCTCGGCAGTCATGACATGTCCGCTGGCATAGCGATTTAACAGGACCCGGAGTTCCCTGCCTAAGCCCATGGACCGCAATCGCTCGGCTTTCCGTAGCGCAATGTGAACTGAGGCCAATTCCTGCGTGCAAGTCAGATAGACCCGGTTGGCATCCAGTAGCACATCCATTGAACAGGAGTCGAGTGGCCCGGGAAGGTCGATGAGGGTCATATCATAAGCGCGGCGGAAAAATTCCAGTAGGCGCTTTGCACGATCAGATTCGCGATAGATCGCCCCGTTGGCGTCACAGGGAAGGATATCGAGGTCACCACTGTGCGAGATGATGCGGGACCAGATGTCACCGTCCATGTGATGGGCGTTGGCGAACGCTTCCTGGAGGAAATGCTCCGGGTGCAGGCAGTTCAGGAACGCTTGCATCGGGGCATCGCGATCAAAATCGGCAAGCAGCACCCGTCGCTTTGCTTTACTGCTGGAAACGATGAACGCCGTATTGGCGGCTATAGTGGATGCGCCACTGCCAGGCTTACTGGGTAGAAACGCGATAATATTGCCGCCGGAGCGCGGCGGTTGCGGATTGTCGCGGAGTCTTTCTATGACGGAAGCGAGGATTTCTCGGGCATTTTCGATCTGCCCGTTTACCGGAATGTAGTCTCGAACACCGGTCCGCATCAACCGGGCCAGAATCTTTACATCCTCGTCGCAGATCGCAACAATCTCTGTGCCAGGAGACTGCAGACGGACGGCATCGATAATCTCCATGGCACGAGGAAAATCCGCACAATCAAGGAGGAGCATTTCCATAGGGCTGAGGCGGAGCAGTCGCGTCAGGGCTTCAGCACTTGGGTAATCGTGTAGTTGTTCAATCGTGCCAATGGAAAGCGATTTGGATAGCTCGCTGGAAAAACTCTTAGCGGATTCCTCACTCGGAGAAATAATTGCGCAATTCAGTTTCAGGTCGTTCATAAATGCCTTGCAGTGGGATCTCCCTAAGCGTATCTGCCTGGGATGCATGGGCCAACAGAGCAAAGGCTACAAAATAGCGGGTACTAGGAGGTGCGTCGCTAATGGGACGGGGGTTCTAAGGTGTATAGAATTAGGGAAATGAATTGGGCCATGCGGATTGCCATTGGGTTGATGCCACTCTGGGCACAGCCGGGTTCCCCGGACAATACAAACTTGCAGGCCTGTGTACGCGGTCAAATTAGCTGCGACATGTCGCGACTGTCATCGCAGGAGTTGGGGCAGGTATCGATAGCCGCACGGAAACGGAATCTGGAAAAGTGCCAGTTGGGCTCGTCGGGGTGTGACCTGCTACTGCTGAGTAATAGCGAGCAGGACTCGCTCCAAAAACAGGTAAAGAGCAGGAACGCGCAGAAATGTCTTGAGGGAAGCAATGGCTGCAATCCGTTGCTTATGAGTAAGCCAGAGACGGAAGCAGCCCTGGCTGCGGCGGCGAGGCGAAACCTGGATTCCTGCCTGGCGGGTGGATCTAAGTGTGATCCGCTGCGCCTGGCCAAACCCGATATGGAGCGGGTGCAGACGGCGGCCAAACAGCGCAACCGGGAGGCCTGTGCACAGGCAACAGCGGCTTGTAACCCATTGGAATTAACGCGCGAAGAGATGGAGAGGGTACAGGTAGAGGCCAGGCGGCGGAATCAAGAGAACTGTATGAATGGGCGGAGCACCTGTCAGCCGCTGGAGTTGGAAGCAGGACAGGCGGCGGCGGTGGCGGCCGAGACAAAGAAAAGGAACTACCAGCGGTGCCTGAACGGGGTCGCGACATGTGATCCGTTGATGCTGACGGCTCCGGAATCGGCGACGGTGGCCGAGGCGTTTCGAACAAGAGAGCGGGCGAAGGTGCGGAAGAATTGAAGCGGCTCTTTTTCGTGGTGGTCGTGGGGGTTCTGTTATTGGTCTGGATGGGTGCGGGGGTAGGGAAGTGGCTGGTGCTGGAAGATCCGTTGCGACCGGCCGTGGCGCTTGCGGTTTTGGGAGGAAAGATGCCATTCCGGGCGATGGCGGCGGCGGAGCTGTATCGTTCCGGGTACGCGCCGGAGATCTGGTTGCCGGGTCCGGAAGGGGCGGCGGAACACGAACCTATTAAAAGGATGGGGTTCACTCCCTACGAACCGGACCTTTACTACAAGGTGCTGGAACGGTTGGGAGTTCCGCGGCAGGCCGTGCGGGTATTGAGCCCGTCGGTTGTGAAAAATACACGGGAAGAGATTGCCTTGATCGCGCAGGCGTTGCGGAAAGCGGGGGGAGGGAGGGTGATCATCATGACTTCCCCGACGCATACCCGGCGGGTGCGGGCGATTTGGGGCCGGGCTGCTTGGCCTTTAGACGAATCGATTATTCGGTATACCCGGCATGAGCCACGGGAATTGCGGCTGGAACAGTGGTGGGAACAGGAGGAGGAACGAGGTGTGGTTATTCGGGAGGTGGGAGGATTGATAGATACGTGGTTGGGGTTTCCGATGGTTTTGGTGGGGAGATAGCTGGTTCCAGTACGGACAGGTGGCGTCGCATTTTCACAATTGACTGTATCCTGATAAATGTAATTCTTATTCAGCGCAGAGGTACGGTAATGGCTCGACTAGTCTCGATATTCCTGGTCTTGGTGAGTGCTCTGATTCTTGGCGGGTGTCGACGCAGCGCCCAGGACCATCTAAAGACTGCCGATCAGTTCTTTAAAGACAAGAAGTATCAGGATGCTTCGCTGAACTACCGCAAAGCGATCCAACAGGATGGCAAATTGGGCGAGGCTTATTACGGGTTGGGGCTGTCGGAGTTGGAACAGAATAACGGACCCGTAGCCTACGAGTCCATACGTCAGGCCGTGCAGCTTTTGCCGGATCGCATGGATATCAAGGTGAAGTTAGCCGACTTGATGCTGGGCGCTTATCAAGCGAGTCCCCAGAATAATCCGCTTTATGATTCTTTGCGTAAACTGACCGATGAGATGACGGCGAAGGACAAGAACTCGTTCGATGTGTTACGCATGAATGGCAATCTGGCGCTTCTCGACCGGAAGGCGGATCAGGCGATTGTGTTTTTCAAGAAGGCCAACGAAATCCAGCCGCTACAAGAGTACCTTGTCATTGGATATGCGAAGGCGCTGATTGATAACGGGCAACCGGAGGAAGCCGAAGCGCTCGGCCGGCAACTGATCGCAAAAAAGAAGGATTTCGCTCCGATTTACGACCTGCTGTACCGTAACGCTCTGACACATAAGCGGGAGACCGTGGCGGAAGAGCTTCTGAAAGAGAAGGTCCGCAATAATCCGGAAATGCCGGAGGCGGCGTTACAGTTGGCCGCGCACTACATTCGAGGCGGGAAAAACGAGGCCGCGCTGAGTACGCTGCAAGCGGTTCTGAACGCCCGTCCCCCACTGCCGAAGGCGCACTTGATGGTTGGTGACTTCCATGTCCGGATGCAGAATATAGAGCAGGCTCTAGCAATTTATGAGCAAGGGCTAAAGACGAATCCGGAATACAATAATGCGCTGCAGGCTCGGATCGCGAGTGTCCGGGTGGGGCAGAATCGGGTGGATGACGCGCTGGTGATTTTGAATGATGTGCTGGCAAAGACGCCCGCAGACCATGACGCGGCCATGCTGAAAGCGAATTTGTTGCTGGACCGCGGAAAGCGGGAGGATCTGGACAAGGCCATCGCTCTGTATGACGCTGTCTTGAAAGGTCAGCCACAGGATACGGTAGCCAAGCTGAACCTTGGCCGGGCGTATCTGAGCAAGGGAGACCTGAGTTCGGCGCGAAAATATCTACAGGATGCGGCACAGGAGTCTCCGGCGGCCGATTTTCCGAAGATGCTGCTGGCCACGGTGAATATTCTCGATAAGAAACCGGCCAACGCGGTTACTTCATTGGATGAGATGATTGGCCGAAACCCTCGCGATGGCCGCGCGCGATTCCTGAAGGTCGCGGCATTAATGGAGTTGAAGCGGTATGAAGATGCCCGGCCGGTCCTGGACGCCCTTGTGAGTGACTTCCCGCGTTCGCGCGATCTGCGTGTGCAGCAGGGTCTGCTCGCGGTAGCGGCGAAGCGGTATAAGGAAGCCGAAACGATATTCAACCGGTTGGCGACGGAGCAGTATGATACCAAGGCGGTGGCGGGCTTGGCGGAGACCTACGTTGCCCAGCAGCAATTTGAGCGGGCGATGAAAATTCTTTCCGATGAAATTCGCAAGGACCCCAAGGCCGATACGCTTCGCCTGATCATGGCGAAGACAGCGATGCAGGCGGCGAATTATGACAAAGCGATCGGGGAGTTTCAACAACTCTTGTCGGCTCGTCCGAAGAACGCTTCGCTGGCTATGGAATTGGGGAATGCGTATCGGGAAAAAGGAGATTTTCCGAAGGCGATCGAGGAATTGCAAAAGGCGGCACAGTTAAATCCGAAAGATGTTACCACACAATTAGCACTTGGAATGGCGTTCTATTCGTCTGGTAATAATAGCGAAGCGATTCGATCGTATCGGCAAGCGCTGTCATTGCAGCCATCGAATCCTATTATTATGAATAATTTGTCGTACAGCCTCGCCGAGAGCGGAAAAGGCGCGGAATTGGATGAGGCGCTGCAGCTTGGACAAAAAGCCGTCACATTACGGCCTAAAGAATTAGATTATAAAGATACCTTAGGCTGGGTATATCTGAAGAAGAAAAACACCGATAGTGCGGTTCAAATATTCCAGGCGTTATGCAAAGAGAAACCGGAAAATCCGAGTTATCAGCATCACCTGGGGGTGGCCTTGTTGGCGCGGAATGATAGAACCGGAGCGCGCAAGGCATTCGAGGCAGCATTACAGGGAAAGCCAGCGGCGGCGGAAGAGGCAGAGATTCAAAAGAGGTTGGCCGGGCTGAGGGAACAGTGATGCTGATAACTCGTACTGGTACTGTGATTGTGTTTTCAGTACTCTAAACGTATTGACTGAGCGCAGCGGCGCACATAAAATAAATAATATCCTTAAGCTGAAGTAGTGGCAGGTGACCAAGGTCGTCACAGTCTTTCGGGCTTCATGAGCTCTCATAGCTGAGGAGTGTTCTTTCAGGAATCGAGAGGAGCCTTATGAATTTATTTTTTAAGAATTTAAGCTTGGTCGCGATTGCGGCTGTTGCTTCGTTGCCGGTGTCGGCTATACCAACATTGAAACTGACTGACGACTTGGGTAACTCGATCACTTTAACAGACGGTGATGCGGACGGCGTCGTGAGTTATAATACTCTTGCAGATGGTGCACTAACAGGGGGGTCATCAGCTTCATTATGGACAGTCAACATTAATGGCGGAATTACAAAACCGTTTAGTGGATCAACGTCGGAGCCATTTATGGGCCTCGTCGGCCTCAACTCGGCAAGCGGCGCTGGTAGCCTCATAATCGAATTTTTTGAGGATGGCTTTACCCAAACGCCGTTTCAAGCACGAGTTGCTAATACTGCAATTAATCCACTTGGAGGTGACGGAAGTGGCAGCACACTTGAGACTTTTTACAATGCGGTTTTGTACTCTACTTTCTCAAATAACGCACCAGGTGCGGATAGCCTTAATGTGCTGGGAGCTGCCGTAACGCCTGGTACTAACCCTTACTCACTTACGCTAAAAACAACGCTCGTTGCGGGGGCCTCTGGTGGGCTTTTCACCTCTGATCTCCAATTGACAGGTGTACCCGAGCCCGGCTTCTACGGCGCGCTCGCAGTCGGATTGAGTGGTTTGTTCGTGGCAGTTGCTCGCCGCCGCCGGGCCGCTGTGGCAGAATAGTCATCAGGATCCCGTTGATTACGATGAACAGCCGCCCCGGTTCGCCGGGGCGGCTGTTCGCTTCTAGGGTACTTTGATGGACAAAGCCGCGAATGTGTCCCAGATGGGTCAGGACATTCGCCATCAGGATTCAAATGCCTGATGCGATTGAGGCATGGCCTACCTGACGGATTGAAGTTCATTCGCTAAAGCAACACCTCCGATGGCATCCGTGAATTCATCTAGCGGAAAACGTTCGGTACCGGGATACACCAGGAAACGTTTCGCGGGAGCCAGATCGGCACACGCCGAGTGAAATCCGCGCTCAGGTTTAGGAGCGGAACTGCGCTTAACTTCGATTGCCCAATTGGTCCCACCAGGCAAAGTGAGGACAAGGTCGACCTCTGTACCATTCGACGTCCGATAGTAGTGGGCATCCGTGCCGTCGGGAGCGGCAGTGATCAGCGTTTCGATAATAAAACTCTCCCAGGTTTGGCCAACAACCGGATGGCCAAGAAGTGATTCTTTATCTCGAATTCCAAGCAGGGCATGTGCGATACCGCTATCACGCACGTACACCTTCGGCGATTTGACAAGCCGCTTTCCCAAATTGCGGTGCCATGGAGGCAATCTCCGAACCAATAAGAGGTCGACCAGAAGGTCAAGGTAGCCGGCGACTGTCTTACCGGTAACACCCAGACCGCTCGCAAGGTTGGCGGCATTTAGTACTTGGCTTTGATTGTTGGCCAACATGGTCCAGAAGCGCCGAAGCGTCTCAGCCGGTATGCGTGAACCGAATTGTGGAACGTCTCGCTCCAGGTAAGTTCGAATGAAGTTGCGCCGCCACTCTAAACTGAGATCATCCGAAGCGGCCAAAAAACTGCGAGGGAAGCCACCCCGTACCCAGAGCTTCTCAAGTTCGGAGGGGCCAACTTCGAGTGCGTCAAAGGGCCCAAGTTCGAGATAGGAAATACGACCCGCCAAACTTTCGCCGGTTTGCTGGAGCAGGTCCATAGCCGCCGAGCCAAGAAGCAGAAACCGCCCATCTCCATCGTTTTGCCTCCGTCCCTTGTCGATGATCCCCCTTAGCCGCTGAAACAATTCCGGAACCCTGTGAACTTCATCAAGGATGACTAACTCTTTTTCGTGATCGGCAAAGTAGAGAGCTGGGTTGGCGAGCTTGGCCCGGTCATCCTCGTCCTCAAGATCGAGATAGACGGACGAAAGTTGCTTGCCGATCTCAAGGGCGAGCGTGGTCTTTCCCACTTGGCGCGGACCGAGCAACACCACGGCTGGATTATGACGTAGAAGGTGATCCAGACGAGTGCCGAGGCGACGCGACAGCATATATGCAATTATAGAGCGTCACTCTATAATTGCATAGTTGTTGGCCACAGTAACGGAGAATGCATCAAGCAGCCCCTTTCAACTTCTCCCTTAATATCTTCTCCGTCGACTGGGAAAACAGGGTCAACACCAATGGATGCATCGGCGCATCCACGTTCCGGTAAAAGTTCACATACTGCTTATGCGGCAAGGGAATGCGAAGCTGCCACGTCGGGAGTTCCGAAGAAATGGCGCGTTCAAATACCGTTTCACCGATAAGAAGGCGCACGCCTTCGAATCCGAACTCCTCACAGCCGGCGCGGATGGTGTTCCAGATCTCCTCCGGTGTCGAGGACGCCGTGAGCATGCTCTCATAATGTTGCAGGCGCAGTTGCACATCAATCATGCCGCGCAGTGTTCCGCGCAGCACTATTTTTCGTGCCAAATTGAACTCACCGTACCCCAGATGCTGCACGCCGATCCAGGCTGCGACGCAGAAACACACCACAACAACGCCGCTAAGCTGATTCTCGCTTGCATCCTGTAGCAGTGAAAACAGCGCGGCCAAGCCGCACATGCCATAAAGAATCAATACCGCGCGCCGGGTGGTTAGCCCGCGCGCCAGCAGACGGTGATGGATGTGTTGGCGGTCGGCCTGAAAGATCGGCTGTCCCCGCAGGAACCGGCGGGCGATCGACACTGTGACTTCGAGTAATGGGATTGCCAAGGCCATCAACGGCGCCGTCATGCCGAGGATCGTCGCCGATTTGTGGCTCCAAACGGCACCAAAGCAGCCAAGCAAAAACCCAATGAGAAGACTGCCGCAGTCTCCGAGGAAGACGGACGCGGGGTTGAAGTTGTACCGCAGAAATCCGAGCAGGGCGCCGGCCAGCGGAGCGGTCACCAGCGCCAGCTCCGTGTTCTGGTGGGTCAGCGCGGCAATCATTGTTGTCATTGCAGCGAAGAATCCGACCCCGGCAGCCAATCCGTCCATGCCGTCAATGAGGTTCAACGCATTCGCGCATCCAACAAGCCAGAGGATGGAGACTGGCAGGCTGATCCATACCGGGAGTTGATTACCCTGAAACGTCATAACGCCGAACCCGGCGGAGTAAGCCATCACTGAAGCAATGACCTGGCCCACCAGTTTTTGCCAGGCTCTCAGATTGTAGATATCGTCCACCAGGCCGACAGCGAAAATGGTAACGGCGGCTGGCAATAGACGTAAGCCAGCATCAAGCGCCTTGGGCAGATCAAACGGGAGGTTTTGATAAGGTGCGATTAAACTGAGTCCGAGAGCGGCCAAATAGGCGACAGCGATGCTGATTCCTCCCAGCCGTGGAATCGGCCGCGCGTGTATCTTGCGGTCCTGGTCGGGCTGATCGACCCAATTGCGCTTGATGGCGTAATCGCGAACGAATGGTGTCAGCAAAAGTGAGATCAGAAAAGCGACGGCAGCCAGGTCGAATAGTATTAACATAGCGCGCTCAGTAGAGTTTGGAGTACTCGTGCTGTTCCGCTAGCCCGATTGAAGTGCTGTTCGAAGGCTTTCTTCGCATTTTTGCCCGCCTCCGCAATTCGGGTTGGATCTGCGGATAACGACTTCAATAAGACACACGTTTCTGCCGCGTTGCCGGGTTCGAAGTGCCATCCACATTGGTGTTCACGGATGATCCGTGCAGGGGTAGAGGCTTTAGGACCGATAAAAAGGATCGGTCGTCCAATCGACATCAAGGAGTAGACTTTGCTAGGGACGACAGTTCCTTCGCAGCCATTCCGGAGGGTAACCAGTCCTACATGGCAGGATTGAAGGTTCTTTGCGAAGGTGCCGGTGTCTCCATAGGACTGAAAAGTAACGTTCGGAATATTCGCGGCACGGCAGCGCCGCTCCAGCCCTGGCCGAGCGGCGCCGCCTCCGGCGAAGACGAATTGAATGCCTGTTTCAGCGGCTAGAATCGCTAAGACATTGTCGATGGTCTCGACTTCGTGTGCCATGCCGAGGTTGCCTGAATAGAGTATGCGCAATGGCGGTAGTTTTAAAGTCAAAGCACTGTCTATCGCATTGCTGCCGGCCCAGTTCTGGGCGATATGGATTCGTTCTGGTGGCACGCCGCTGGCAATCAGGCGGTCCTTCATACATTGACCGAGGACAATTATGCCATCGGCATGGCGGCGCGACCATGTGAAGATCCACTGGAGGAGGCGGGTTACCAACGAACCTGAGGATAGCCCACCGGTAGCGACCACGACGTCGGGATAGACATCCATCTCCCATACCCATAGCCGTGCTTCGCCCAAGGCCCACTTGAGAAAAGTGACCGCAATGGAGAGACCGGGAGGCGTGGTCATCGTCACAATGACATCGGTGTGTCCAAGCAGGAGCAATCGCCAAGCAGCCAGAACAAGAAAGGAGCCCCAGCTCACTAAACGACTGATCGGATGGCGGGAGAACGGGAAGTTGGGAACACGACAGATCCGGACGGCAGGTGGATTGTCGCTGTCACCCTTCACATAACCATGTTTCCCGCAGATCACAGTGATTTCGTGCCCCATTTCCGCCGCATGGCGCACCACCTGATCGAGAAGTACAGCGGTGGGTGCATTGTCGGGCCAATAAAATTGGTTAATGAAGACGATTTTGCTGGGGCAGACAGCAGGTGGCACGCTTTTTTGTATTCCTAATGAAGGCGTGGATTCCCTAGGTTAGCAGCCTGCTGAGGAGAAGCCCAATAGAACGATCGATTCAAAACTATTGCAGATTGATACTCATCCGATTGGACGTGCCAGCCTCGTTCGTGACCGTTACAGCCACGGATTCCAGGCTATCGATTACGGGCTGTGTAACTGCTGTAGATGCGCGGAACGTGAATGGTAGCAAAAGCGAGAATTGCCCCCCAAATGGTTCCGATCCTGTTGTTCGGAACCACGCCGTCGAAATGGCGTCGAGGTTGATCGTAAACCGCGTCTCAGCGATCTTGGCGTCGGCCTTTCCTGTAAACTGCACTTCCGCGCTACGGACGGATCGAGTTGTGGTGAAGCCGTTGAGCAATAGCGTCACGGAATCGGCCGTTCGTGCAGTAACTTGGAGGTTCACCAGCCCTGGCGCGCTTCGAGGAACAGTCAGCTTCAGCGTTCGATTGGCTGTTGCCGCTGGTGTCAGATCCAGGCCCGACTGTGTGGCAAAGGACGGGGTTAGCGTGATTATGCCGGCAACTGTTCCGGTCTGCAAACGGATTTCTTTGGCGCCGTTCGGAAAGACAGCTTCGGTAGTGTTTGCGGGAATGCTGAAAGGTACGGACCTGCCGCCGGAAGAAAACTGGACAGCCGGATCGGCGGAAAAAGATTCGGACTCGATCGTTAGAGCGAGGACGCCCTGCATGGCGATGGGGTAGGGGTCGAGAAGCGTGAGCCGCACAGCCGGCTGCTGGAATGGGGCCACCGTACCTGATACGCCACTGAACTGGAAGCCAGGAAGTGGCGGCGGCTGAGAAGCGAATCCGGAGAGGGTAAAGATCTGTGTGTCGACCAACAGTTGGGAAGTCGACAAGCCTGTGACAGCCGGCGTAAAAATGAGATTAAAAGCAAGCGTCGCCCCGGGATCGAGCGAGACTGGGAGTTGCGGTGTAGTCTCTAAACGGAAGACGCCGCGCGTCTCCGATACGCCAATGCTGTTGATGGCAGCCGGCGAGGTGCCTTCGTTCTTGATCTCAAAGCGCGTAGTGACCGACTGGCCGACCGGGAGCGGGCTGAAGAGCACAGCGCCGGGGCTTTGTACTGGAGTTGATACCGATCCATTGTTGTAGGAATAAGTCAGTCTGCCGCCGATGCCGTTGCCAATCAGATCGAAAACATCGTTCCCGATCCGAAGGCGACCGGTAAGCCTTCCGGGCTGTGTGGGGTGGAAGGTTAGCGTAAAGCTCAGAAATTCATTCGGTGCGAGAGTGAACGGAAGGAAGGGGAGGTCTGTCAGGGTAAAGTTGGCCCCAGAAACACTGATAATGTTGACAGGTCCAGGAGCGTTTCCGTTGTTGCGGACCTGCACGATATAGGTAAAGCGGCTACCAACGGCGGTGTCCGGGACAGCAATAATTTGATTCGGCTGGATGGTGGTGCGATCACCGGTTTCTGAGAGCAGTTCGTAAGAAAAGGTGGATCCGGTCCCCGATCCCTGCAAGATGATCGTGGCTGTCTCCGTACCGAGCTTGATCTGCAGCGAACCTGTGTCAGCCCCAATCTTTTTTGGTGAATACCGTATTCCGAACTGGAGATTGGAGTTTCCAGCAAGATCGGTTGGCAGCAGTGGAAGAGAGACGAGTTGGAAGGCTTCCCCGGTGAGTGTCACCGCTGTGACCGGGCCCGGACCGCTGCCGCGATTCAGGATGATAAAGGTGGCCGCTGCTGTAGTATTAACCGGGACTTCACCAAAGGATATAGTTCCACCTGAGGCAATGGGAATGACGTTAGCGTTGGCCGATAGAGCATAGCTAAGAGAGAGATCGGGCGTACTACCGGTGAGGTTCAGGAGGATGTTCCCGGCAATCGACGGTGATCCCGGGACGAGGCCGGCTTCGGTGTAGCCAATAGAAAGCTGCGCACCGGCCGCGGCGGTTGAAGTCGGTGTGTAGATGGCATCGAAGGTGAACGAACTATTCTGTTGAAGCGTGAGCGGGAGTTCACCGATTGATGTAAAAGTGAAGGCCGTGGAGCCGATCAACGCGGGGGGCGCCGAAAAGAGCGCAGAGGTGTTGCCTTGGTAGGTAATCGTGATATTCAGCGAGACTGGCTTTCCGATTGCGGAGGCTGCCATATTCAAGGTAGACCCGTTGGGAACGATAAAGACGTTTCCCTGCTGCTGGCGGACACGGATCTGAATCGGGGCGCTGGTTTGGCCTGTGGCGGGGAATAATCCCGTGATGCCCGTGAGGAGGGCCAGAAGCCGCATCTTCATTTCGCGGCTCCCGTCGGGATGAAGGATTCGGCCAAGCCGCCGCGAGTGCTGAGAATCGAGAATGGCTCGCCAACTCGCGCGTCCGGATTCAATAGAAAGGTCTCTTTGGAAAGGGCTGCGAAGGAAGAGGGAGTCCAATCGAGCGTTAATCGTGTGGCCAATGCTTTATCAGAAGTGTTGTAGGCGCTAAGCGTGCGGACCGATTTCATGGCTACGTAGAGCGTGCCCCCATCGGCTGACAGCAGGAGCGCGACCGGGTCCTGGATGTCATCGGCTGGGCCAAGGAAGGGGAGTTGCGTATTATGGCGGAGTTCAAAAATCTGACGGGTCGTCGCGTCTGCGATGTATACCGTGTCCCCGCTGATTGCGGCCGCGGTAGGATCGCCGAGCGCGGCTATTTGAACGGAAGAGGCATCCGGAGTGATGCGGTAAACGCGGCCATCGGCGGCGACAAGTGCCATTTGTCCGTCCGGCTGGGCGGCCAGCAGGCGGGCGTTGTCCGGTAAACGGGTGGCCGGACCGGCCTTGCCATTGATGATCCATTGTAATTGCCGGTTGGCGGAAGAGAACAAAATTGCAGTGGACGAGTCAGTGGACCATAGAATGTGGTCTATGGCTGTGACGGCTGACTCAATTTCTTCGGAATCCTGCGTATTCCGGATCAGCTTGATATGGCCAGCCGTTTCGATAATCACGGTTTTCTGATCGGGTGAGACACTGGCGAAATCGAGATCGGAATAAAGCGCTTGGCCCAGGTAGGATGATCCGGTCATTCCAATGATCGGCCGCAAACTGCGCGAAGCGGAGTGAAAAACGAGTGTAGTGCTCGGGCTTTCCAGCGTCTGTCCAAATAACGGAAGGACCGCCAGAGCCAGGAGAAAGAGATTAGCGAGGGCCGCCAATGGAAGGACCTCCTGGAGTGATTGTGATGGTAGGGGGAACTGGCACTGTCGGGGTTGTGCTCGACGATGAATCTCCCCCAATTGTTCCCGTTCCAAAGAGGATTCCCACCGTCGCGGCTCCGCCCACGGCCGCCCAAACCCACCAGTGTTTATACCAGCGTTTCTTCTTAACAGCTAGTTCTTCCGGCGTCTTCATCGAATGCTCTTGCGTGATCGTGACCTTGCCTGTGCGCGTGCCGATAGTCGCCGTGACTTGGATTCCAAAGATTCCCGGAAGGGCATTCATGATGTAAGGGGCGCGTATTTGCCCTTGCACATTCGTCCGGCCGGAGAAAGTGTTTTTCTGATTTGGGAACGTACCGCCGGGCCCGGTGGCTGGCAAATCGAAAACGACTTCGGCGCCCTCAACGGGCAGATCGTTCTCGTCACGGACTTCCACGACGGGGAATGTCGCTGAACGGTTTGGAATGCTGTTGACGGCGTTAGCGCCTTCTAGGATTAGGACGCGTAACGAGACGGCTGGTAAGGCTGGCGCTTGGCCAGACAAAGATTGCACCAGCAGTGCGGTCAAAGTCCATGCTAACAGAGGGCGGGGGAGGAGGTTTTTCAAGGACATACCGCGATACTAAGCATTCTATCAATTCTATCGGTTATCCCCCCAATCATCGACAGAGCGAGAACCTAAATAGGCGGAAATTGTTTGCCAAGCGATGGATACAGAGTGCTGGCAAAGTCCGTTGCTTTTGCCGTTGCCGCTTCTATCCCGGACTTTGTCGCCGAAATCACAATCCGTACTAATGCCATGTCGGTGCGGTTTTCCATCAGGTTGTCCAGAACGCGCGAAAACTTCAACCCTTGGTCAGTCGTATACGCCGTTTTGTGATTCTGAAACCAATACAATACCACTGCCTGCTCGCCATTCCTGGAAATCACGTAGTAGTTCACGTGCACCGGCTCCGCCAAGCCCGCAACGGAGATCGGTATCGACTTCGAAATCAAAGGGTTCCACCCGGCGCCAGGCAAACATACCTTCGGATCATGGGCGTTCTTCGCCCGAAGCTGCGTCTTGTAATAGGCGATGAACAGACTCAAATCCGCATCCGCCTGGCGATAAGTCCGATTCAGCACATCGTCCGGTGCGAGCACTTCAAAGGCTTCCGGGTCCAGCACCCCGTCCTGGATGCGGCTCCAGGCTCCGATCATCGTGGGAATATTCTCGTTAACGGGTCCCGGCGACGGCATGAATTCCGTCCGCGATAACCGATGAGTCAGCGCTGCCTGCGCCGAGAGAAGCAACAAAGTAGCCCCAATTATTCCGGTCCGGCGTGTCATGCGGGTTTCTCCTTTCCTGGCCAGCGGTTCACCATCAGATGGATCAGCAATACGATCACAAATCCAATGGCGAAACAGGCCCACCCTGTAATATCGTGAGCCGTCCCCTTGGTCCAGGCTGGATTGATCTTCCCCAATACACCTGTCAGCGTGATGCGCATCGCGTTTATTAGAATGGCCGACGGAATCGCCGTGATTACGAGCAATATACGCACCCAATTCCGTTTTTCCATCAGATACGAATACACCGCCGTAAAAAACGATAGCGTTACCAACGACCGCAGCCCGCTGCACGCTTCCACCACTGAAAGCTTCTGGTTGGCTAGTTCAATAATGTTTCCTTCTCGCAACACGCTGTAGCCCAGCATTTCAAAGGAGATTTCCGCCAGCCGGCTCGCCAGGAGTTGCAGCGGCAGCGTGATTTCTCCATACAAAACCCCGGGGATCGGGAATGTATATATCAATAGCGCCAGCGGAAACCGGACCGCCTTCAGCAAGGGGACTCCTCCCAGCACCAACGCGGACCCAGCCAATGAGAGCAGCAAGCCAAACCGGGAAATGGTCGTCGACGCTCCCAGGCTCGCTGGAACCGCCAGCAGCGCTCCCAACGCCAACAGCGGCAAGGCCCAAAGACTCGGTTCCGATAGCCCCGTTGTCAGCCGGTCCTTATTCGACCACAACAAAAAGCCAGCCACAAATGGCGCAAAAAACCCGTGCGCCATGTCCTCGCTTGCCGTCAACAAAACCGCCGTTGCGAAGATCGTCTGCCAATAGCACAACAGCAACAGCACGCCGAGCCCTAGCGCCACTTTCCATGTGCCGGGCTGTGGCTGGGCAACGCCAGCGCTTGATGGGAGAACAGACTTAGTCATAAACACTTGGCATAGGCGTCCGTTCCCGCTCCATAAGAGACAGCACAGTCCCTGCTTGTTCTCGATTGTAGCGAGTTTTTAAACAACAGAATATGGTCACAAGATACCAACTAGAGTACCAGTACGTATGGGTGTTGACAATTGTCAAAGGCGCTCCCAAAATTGAGGTTCACCTGCAGTCTCCAACTCTGTGCGAACCGCACATTTGGGACTAAAAGGGCGGGAGCATGTTCACGGACCTAATATGTTGGCAGCGCACTACACCTCGGAAACCAATACGGAAAGCATTTCCTGGTTTGCGCTACGGGTACGTTCGAATTTTGAACACCATTCCTGTAATGCTCTGACGAATCGTGGATTAGAAACATTTCTGCCAAGTTTTAAGGCGCGTCGCCGTTGGTCGGATCGAGTGAAGGTAATCGACCAGCCCCTCTTCCCGGGCTACGTCTTCTGCCGCTTCGATCCGGATGAGCGCGCCAACGTCCTCCGTGCCCCTGGTGTTGTCCATGTTGTCAGTTCGGGCCACGATCTGCTGCCCGTTGACGAGTCCGAGTTGAATCATATTCGCACGGTCGTAATGGCCGACTTGGCTGCAAACCCCCATCCGTTTCTTAGAATTGGACAGCGGGTAAGGATTGATCGCGGACCGCTGACCGGGGCTGAGGGCATTTTCACTGCACGCAACGGTCAGTCATCGTTGATTCTTTCTATCAGCCTTCTACAGCGTTCTATTGCCGTGGAAGTCGACGCGGAATGGGTCCGCGGACTTTAACGCCGTAACAGCAGGCGGGAAAGAGGTTTCCGATTTGTCTATCCTAAAGCCAAGAACGCGCGTCGTTTATTTTCGTGTTTCCGAAGAGGATTTCCATCGTTTGGTGGACCTCTGCCCCGCGCGCGGAGCCAGAAGCATCTCTGAACTTGCCCGGTCTGCCATGCAAAACATCATCCGCGGCGCGCAGGACGACGCCGGGGACCGCGACGTGGTGGCAACGCTGCACGCCATCGATAAAACGGTTTCCGAAATGAATCAAAATCTGAAACGGCTGATGCCGGCCGCTGCGGACGATAATGGAAGCAACAATGCGTAGAGTATTTGTAGGGCTTTTGTTGTGCACGGCGCTCTTGGCCCAGCAGCCGCCCCCGGCGAAACCAGCCGCTCCTACACCCGCGCCGGCTCCCGCTCCCGAAACTTCCACCGGACGGCTGCGCCCCAATTATGTGCTCGGGCCGGGCGATCAGATAATGATTCGCGCGTTCGAAATGGAGGAGCTAAACGACCGGCCCTATTTGATTGATGGGGACGGCAATATTAACCTCCCGCAGCTAGGGCGTCTTGCAGTTAGCGGGCTGACCGTGGAACGTGTCGAAGGACTACTAGTGGAGCGAATGCGCGCCTTCGTGCAACGACCCCAAGCCACTGTTACCATCGTGCAATTTCGCAGTGAACCCGTGTTTTTTGTTGGCGCGTTCAAAGCTCCTGGCATTTACCCCTTACAGGGAAGACGGACCCTGGTCGAAGTGCTATCCAGCATCGGTGGCCTACAACCGAATGCCAGCCGTCGTATAAAAATAACGCGTCGCAAAGAGATGGGACCGTTACCGCTGCCCGGCGCCATCGAATCTACGGATGGCAAGACGGCTAGCGCCGAAATCAGTATGGGAAGTCTGCGAGAGAATGTGAATCCAGCTGAGGATATTGTCTTGCAGCCGTTTGACGTTATTAGCGTGGAACGGGCCGAAATGGTATATGTGAACGGGGAAATCGGCAAGGTTGGCGGCTTTGAGCTCGGAGAGCGGGAGTCGATTTCTGTCGTCCAGATTATCAGTCTCGCCGGCGGGTTATCGCGGGACGCTAAGCCGGAGAAAGCGCGCATCTTGCGACCGGTCCTGAATAGTTCTCGCCGCAGTGAAGTTCCTATTGATATTTCCCGTATTCTGGCCGGCAAGGACAATGATTTTCCGCTCTTGCCGAATGACCTGTTGTATATACCAGGCGGATCCAACTGGAAGAAAACTGCGGGACGGGCAGCATTAATTGCCCTGCCCATTGCCCTCAGCATTACCTGGATGGTTACAAACTAACACGCCACCATGAGAAAGACCTAATCATTTTGCCAGAAAACCAGCCAGATCGGAAAGACTACCAGGCAATAGGGCCAGTGCGCAATGATTGGTCTCCATCGTCGCAGCCTGAAGCGGCAACCCTGGTGGACGCTCCCAAAATGCAGCTTCCACAGGCTCTGTGGCGGGCAAAATGGTGGCTGGTCACTGCGTTCATACTCGGAACCGGGGGCGGATTTCTGCGCGTTGTCCTCACCGCGCCAACCTACAGTGCTGCCAGCGTGGTCGAGCTCATGGGCATAAATGAGAGCTTCATGGGGATGAACCAATTCGATCAACAGGCAGGCACCGGCAGCTATTCCAATACGGCTGCCAATGTGCAGACGCAAATCCGCATTCTTACGGGTTCAACCATGCTGAATCGCGTCACCGAACGTGTCAATCTCGAAATGACACCCATCACCAGCATCCCGCAGGATATTTACAGCAAGCTGCGCCTCCGTCTCGGAGTCATCTCGCAGGAACCAGTCGAGATCATGAAACAAGCGGTCCGGGAAGCAGCTCTTTCAACCCGGGCGCGTGGTGTAGGGGCATCTCGTTTGCTCGAAATCGGTTGTGAATCAAGTTCTCCGGAAGTCGCTGCCGCATTTGTGAATGCTTTGGCGGCCGAGTTTATCTCTCAGAACTCGCAGAGCCGGTCCGCCAATGCGCTTCGCACCACCCAGTGGCTCGAGGGCCAGTTGGAAGAAGCCAAGGGCCGCATTGAACAGTCGGAATCGAAGCTGCAGGAGTTCGTGCATAAAGAAGGAATGACTTTCATTCTGGACCAGCAACCATTAGTCGAGAGTAAAGTGCGTCAGTTGCAGACCGACCTGTCGGCCATGCAAGCCGACCGCATTGCCAAGCAGTCGCGATGGGAATTGGCGAAGGCTAGTTCCATTGATACGCTGCCGGAAATTCTCGATGACGGTCGTATGACCGCCCTGCGCAGCAAACTGACTGAATTACGCAGAGAACGTGCTCAACTCACCGCCACCTTGACACCCGGTAACTACAAGGTGCAGCGTATCGACGCACAGATCACTGAGATCGACCAAACCCTGCAAAAAGAAAAGGCCAATCTCGTGCAACGAATTCAGAACGAGTACGAAGCTGCCCTGCGCCGTGAAAAGATGACATCGGACTCCTATAATTCGCAAACCCGTGTCATTACCAATCAATCAGGCAAGTCAGCGCAGCATGCGCTCATGAAGCGAGAGGTGGAAATGGCGCGCCAGATCTACAATACGCTTTTACAGCAAGCCAACCAAGCCAACGTCATTGCGGCGCTGCCCACCAACAATATCCGAGTGATCGAACAGGCGTCCGTCAACGGCATACCCATACGGCCCAAGCCCGCACGAGACATTCCTATGGGTTCCGGTCTTGGGTTGGCGGTAGCAGTTGGAATCGTTTTTCTGCGGGAGCAGTTGAAAGCAAGAAAACTGGCCAAAGTGTTCACCACCCCCGGACACATGTTCACTGCCTTGCGGCTGCCTGAACTTGGGGCGATTCCCACTCTCGGACCGGTTGTTGCTGAAAATTCAATTCGCCGCCTGTCCTTCGGAAAAACAAAAATCGCTCTGGAGACGACCAGCGCAGAGCCCAAAGAGTTAGTAGCTTGGAGCCAACGATCCTCCTTATCGGCTGATTCGTTCCGTTACACCCTCACATCGCTTTTAGGCGGAGAGCGCCCACCGCAACTTGTAATTGTGACAAGTCCCGGGCCCGGAGAAGGAAAGACAACGTTTACGACGAACCTGGCCGCGGCCGCGGCTGCTACGGGACGGCGGACGCTTCTAATTGACGGTGACGTCCGGCGGGCCAGGCTTCACAAGTTGTTTGACACCCCTCTCCATCCAGGTCTGACGGAACTGTTGGCGGCCGACAAGCTGGCGGATGAAGTTTTGGAAAGTCCCCATATCCGATCTACCAGCGTTCCCGGGATGTTCTTGCTGCCAGCCGGTTCCCTCCAGATAGGCGAATCGCCGGCTGAAATCCTATTTTCAGCGAAGCTGGCGGCATTACTGACTGCTTTGAAAAGGGAGTTTGATCTAATCCTTGTGGATACGGCCCCGGCATTGCACTTTCCGGATGCCCGGTTACTGGGAAAGTTTTCGGATGGCGTCGTGCTGGTCATCCGTTCCGGCGTGACGCAGAGAGACATCGCACAGTCGGTTGCGCAGAGATTTCTTATTGACCGGGTTCCGGTGCTGGGGACAGTGTTAAATGACTGGTCGCTGGACGCCAACAGCGCATATGATTACGGTGCATACTATACAACGGACATGCACTGACCCAGCTTCCACCCATGCAATACGAATTGATTATCGAACCGGGCCGGGCAGAACGAAACTACTGGCGGGATCTATGGCGATTTCGAGAGCTGCTATATTTTCTAGCCTACCGGGACATCCTGGTCCGCTATAAACAGACCGTCATCGGCGTGGTCTGGGCGCTCTTGAAACCGGCACTGACAATGCTTGTTTTCGTCGCTTTCCGGCGCTTGGCAAAGCTGCACGCCTCCGATGTTCCAGATCCGATTCTCGTCTATGCCGCCCTGATGCCGTGGCAGTTTTTTTCTACTGCCCTTACAGAGGCGTCCGGCAGTTTGATTGGCAACGCCAACCTGATTTCCAAAGTGTACTTTCCACGGCTACTGGTTCCGGCGAGTGCTGTTGTAACAAGCCTTGTGGACTTCATGATCACACTCGGATTGTTAGCCGCTCTTATGGTCTGGTATCAGTTCGTCCCTGGCTGGCAACTTCTTGCGCTGCCGCTCCTGGTTTTATTGACGTTCTCTCTTTCGGTGGGGACGGGGCTTTTCCTTTCTGCTCTCAACGTTGAATACCGCGATTTCCGCTATATTGTTCCGTTTATTGTTCAGTTTGGACTTTTTGTATCGCCGGTTGCTATCGAAACCAGCTCGGTTCCTGAAGAATGGCGTGTCATCTATTCGCTGAATCCCATGGTCGGGATCATTGATGCCTTCCGTTGGTGCTTATTAGCCGGCAGAGTATCGCTCGATCCACTCACCCTCGGCATCTCCGTAGCCGTCTCGATCACGTTTCTAGCACTTGGCATCTGGTATTTTCGCAAGACCGAGCGCCGCTTCGCCGACGTCATCTAACATTCTTCTTTATCATGAAACGTCTCATTGTCACGGGTTCTTCCGGCCTCATTGGTTCCGAGGTTGTAGACTATTTCTGCAAACTCGGGTGGGAGGTCCACGGCGTCGACAACAACATGCGCGCCGATTTCTTCGGCCCGCAAGGCGATACACGTTGGAATCAGACGCGCTTAAAGTCGCTTCATCCCCACTTCCACCATCACGAACTGGATATCCGCGACCGTCCGGAAGTGCTCGCACTCCTGCAGGCGCTTCGCCCGGAATTGTTAGTCCACGCGGCGGCGCAACCCAGCCACGACTTGGCCGCTTCCCGGCCTTTTGATGACTTTGACGTCAATGCCACCGGGACTCTAAATCTGCTGGAAAGTACTCGCCAACATGCTCCGGATTGCGTGTTCGTGCATATGAGTACGAACAAAGTATACGGCGACCGTCCCAACACCATCCGGCTCAAAGAACTCACGACGCGTTGGGATTACGATGATGCCGACTTTGGGCGGGGCATCCCGGAATCTTTCTCCATCGACCAAAGCAAGCACAGCCTATTCGGTGCATCAAAGGTGGCTGGCGATGTGATGGTTCAGGAATACGGCCGGTACTTCGGTCTGAAGTGCTGTGCCTTGCGCGGGGGCTGCCTCACCGGGCCAAACCACAGTGGTGTTGAACTTCACGGCTTCCTAAGTTACCTCATCAAATGCAATATCGAAGGGCGAACCTACAAGGTCTTTGGCTATATGGGCAAGCAGGTGCGCGACAACATCCACTCCCTTGATGTCGCCCGTTTCATTCACGCGTTTTATGAAAACCCACGGTGCGGTGAGGTCTATAATATCGGCGGCGGCCGTGCCAATAGTGTTTCAATCCTGGAGGCGTTTGACCGGGTTGGCGCTCTCTCTGGTCGGAAGATGCACTATGAGTATGTCGACAAGAACCGCGAAGGCGACCACATCTGTTACATCAGCGACCTGAGCAAGATGCGTTTGCACTATCCTGGCTGGAACATTACCAAATCCCTCGACCAGATCTTCGAGGAGATCCACGCCGCCACTGCGGCAAAGCTTCAGTCCGTTTAAGAAGGCGTGGATGAGCGAACCAATCGTCACAATCGAGAACCTTGGCAAAACATACCGCCTGACTCATCAGGCGGAACGCCAGCGTTACACCACCTTGCGGGATGTCATAGCGGATGGAGTAAAACGACTCATTCGTCGGCGTACCGGGGAAGAGGAAGAAACATTAGCCCGAACGGAAGACTTCTGGGCTCTCAAGGACGTTTCCCTTGAAATCAAGCAAGGAGAAGTGGTTGGCATCATCGGACGGAACGGTGCAGGCAAATCCACGCTATTAAAGATCCTTTCGCGGATTACAGAGCCGACAACGGGTAGAATCCGGATTCGCGGGCGGGTAGCCAGCTTGCTCGAAGTGGGGACAGGCTTTCATCCGGAACTGACAGGACGAGAGAACATCTACTTGAATGGTGCAATTCTAGGTATGGCGCACACCGAAATCCACGAAAAGTTCGACGAAATCGTGGCATTTGCGGAGGTAGAGAGATTCTTGGATACACCAGTCAAACGATTCTCCTCAGGCATGTATATGCGGTTGGCGTTCGCTGTCGCCGCACATCTCGAGCCAGAGATCCTAATCGTCGACGAAGTGCTGGCCGTGGGTGACGGAAACTTTCAGAAGAAATGCCTAGGAAAAATGGAACAAGTCTCAAAGAAGGACGGTCGTACTGTTCTCTTCGTAAGTCACAATATGGCCGCAGTAAAAAGCCTGACGAATCGGGGCATCGTCCTCAGCAATGGACGCGTTGCTTTTGGCGGGACTACTGAACGGGCGATTCAAGAGTACGTGAGACTATCAAGTACAGTTTCCACGACGGCAGGGCAAATGTGGGGAAGTGGCATTCACACCAGAATTCGAACAGCACGGCTAGTGGATTCCGTCGGAACATCGCATGGAACGTACGTACCAGGCGAGCCACTGAGACTCGAAATCGAACTGGAAACGGACGGAACATCCGGAATGTCGCTCGAAGTGTTCTTGAAGGATGAGTTTTCCTCACGCATCGGCATGGCATCCACCTATCAATTCCACGGTCAAACGCTGCCGCAGAAAGCAGGTGTATACACTTGCAGTATGGTCCTCGAACCCATTAGGCTTGCCTCGGGGAGATATTCTCTAGACATATTTACATCAGTAGTTAACGCGGCATGGGACCACTCAGTTGAATCAGCCATCGAGTTTGAAGTGTCCTTTTCAAATCCTCTTGGCCGCGAGTTCGATTTCAAACAAAACTATGGATTTGGCTCACTCGCCTTGCTGTGCTCACAATCCATGCGATTCGAACCTCACTCGGGACCTGTTCCCACGGCCGTGCAATCGTTATGAACCTGTTCGCAAAACGACGCCCCTAATTGCACGTAGCTACGTCACACTTGATCACTAGCCGTTATGCAACACACCACCGGCTACACCGTTTCGTCACAAGACCGCAAAGACAATGAGCCCCGCTGTGTATCCAACTCACCCTCCTCATCAGAGTCGTCCTGACTATGCCATTCGATACCAATGGCATTATTACCCCAAGACATTAGATACACTTTCTGTTTCCCCTACTATTAGAGTCACTCTAGTAAGGTAGTCATGTTGACTTTCGGCAGGAACCTAGGTGTATTGGTTACACGGGGGTTACGATGGGCTGGCTCGGTGGCAACAGTGCTTGATGTGCCGGCTGCAATAATAGGTTCGTTGTGCAGGCATAAATGTCCGAATGGCCAAGGCTTGGTCGATCGAGGCTTTAGATGGCTGTTCCCGACACTCACCCTACACCCGCGTGAACTCGGTGGAATGTCGCTCGTCCTTAACCCAGCAGACATCTATGTCTTGTTAATTTACGACGAACTGTTCATCTCGCGTATCTACGACTTCTCATCCGTCCCATTTGTTCCTGACACTGTGATCGACTGCGGTGCCTTCACAGGTTTTTTCAGCCTCTTAGCAAAAGCGCGATATCCAACAGCCCAGACTGTGGCATTCGAACCGCATCCCGACAATTTTGCGGCTATGATCGTTAACTTTGAACGCAACGAGCTGAAGATTGACGCTCGTAATCAAGCGGTGTCAGACAAAGAGTGTGAAATGTCCTTTTCTGGCGATGGAGTAGCTGGGCATATCACCTCCGAGTTCGCACGGGACGGTCGGCAGGTAGAAGTCGTTGATCTTTGCAAAATACTGACCGACCTTTCTCCGACACGGTTGCTATTGAAACTGGATGTAGAGGGAGAGGAGGAACTACTCATTCCAGCGATCATGCCACTTCTACCCGATGTATGTGCTGTGTTTTTTGAGTCGCACAACGGCGAGGCTGGGTACGCTGCCATCGAACAGCTATTCCTGCGCGCTGGATTCGCAGTACATCGTAACCGGAGTCATGGAGAGCTATATGTAGATGCTGTTGCTATTCGCTCTCCGCTTTCGACCCATGGTTCATTTGCTACCACTGCTTTGCAGTCTGACTAGATCTGTACTGAAGTACCTAAACACTATCGCCCATGTCCGTCTCTATCTCTTGTCTCATTGATGGTAAAGCCCCGTCGTCGAATGAAAAATGGCCTAAGATTAGCATAATTACGCCCTCTTTCAATCAAGCGGAGTTTCTCGAAGCAACCATCAAATCCGTACTGGATCAAGCGTATCCACATTTGGAATATATTGTAATCGATGGCGGCTCGACGGACGGAAGTATAGACATAATACAGAAGTACGCACACCGACTTACGTATTGGTGCAGCGAGCCGGACGCCGGCCAATACGACGCCATCAATAAAGGCATGAAACGAGCGACAGGCGACGTCTTGGCCTGGATTAATAGCGACGATATATATCTACCGTGGACCCTTTACATAGTAGCGAGTATCATGCGTGCATGCCCAGATGTGAGATGGTTAACCTCGGCCACCCCTATTGCCATCGACAGAAGCGGCTTTCCAACATGGGTCGGTTCTCTTAAGGGCTTTTCCAGTATTTCCTTCCGGGAAGGACGACACGATACCATCGCGCGTCACTCGCTCGGTTTCATCCCTCAGGAATCGACCTTCTGGCGGAAGTCACTTTGGGTCGATTCTGGAGAATACGTACCCACAGAGAATGGCGATGCCGGAGATTTTGGCCTCTGGGGAAGGTTCTTCCAACTGGCCCCACTTCACTGTGTCAGCAGTCCTCTCGGTTGTTATCGGCGCCAGGACAATCAAAAAACGCAGAACATCGCAAAGTATCTATCTGACACCAAAGCCATCAGACACTCCGCAAGAAGTGGAGCCTTAAACCGCTACGTACAACTCGTAAGAGATATTATTTACAGGACGCGATTACGGGACCTTCCCATTGTACGTGGTGCTCTACGAACCGTCCTCGGTTATGAGGCATACTATGTCGAACGAACGGCTCCTGAGACAACCGACGCATCATGGGTCGTGCGACGAGGGCCCTTCCTGTAGTTCCGGCATCCCTTGACATCAATACCAGAATCACACCTCGCTACCTGAAGGTCTATTCACCTCCATGATACACTCACTCGTAAAACACATCTTCGCTCACCTAGGCTTCGAACTCAGGCGGAGTGGTTCACACCCGAACCTCCATCGCAACACACTCAAGGGTGCGTTTGAACACCTGAAGCAACTCGGGCTCCAACCTGGCACGGTAATCGACGGAGGAGCCGCTGATGGAACTCCAGAACTCTACCTGACGTTTCCAGACTCACAACACCTTCTTATCGAGCCTTTAGAGGAATTTAAACCAGCCCTAGAACGCTTGAAGCTCACCTATCCAAAACTGGACTATGTCATCGCCGCCGCCTCGTCGCGTCTCGGAACATCCACTATCAACGTTCACAAAGATCTCTTTGGGTCATCGCTCTTTCTAGAGAACGAAGATTCTTCAGTCAATGGCGTACCACGGAGTATTTCAACCGTCACCATTGATCAACTCTGCCTATCTGCGCGCCCCCCGTTCTTGCTGAAACTTGACGTGCACGGTTCGGAACTTGATGCTTTACTTGGCGCCGAGGACACGCTGTTGAAGGCAGAGTGTGTCGTCATCGAGACATACCTATTCGGAATTTTTGCGGGTGGGCCCCAGTTTCATGATGTATATAGTCATATGGCTAATCGCGGTTTTGTCCTATATGATATCGTTGGTATCGAATACCGTCCACTGGACAATGCCGTACACCAACTGGACGCCATCTTCGTTCCCGCTGATAGCAACTTGAGGCGTACCCACTCCTATGCTAGCGCAGAACAACGAAGGCACTCCGATCGTCGTCTCTCAGAAGTATTGAAGACACGCGGCATACAATAGCCAAACCGGCCATGACGCCCATTCAGGTCGCCGCCCTAGAAAGCACGAGCGTTATCACCACAGTGAGCACCTTCAGCGAGTGGCAAACCGGTCAAGACTTCGGATCAACACGAAGTCTGCACTGTTGTGACGCGGCACGGCCGGTATTCAAGACGGTATGCACGTAAGTCCTTCACCTTGGATAAACGACCTAAATTACTGTATGTATGCGATTTCCCACCTGCAAACCGCGGCGGCGGTGACACGTTAATATATCGCCTATTGTCAGGTTACCCCACCGAACGGCTATGCTTGGCTTTTTCATCCAAGCATGTCAGGTCCATAGAGGGAACGTCATTCGGGCTCTGCAAACGGTTATCCCTCATGGAACTAACCGGGAAGAAACAGCATGGGTTCGCGAATATAGCGATGTTGTTAGATCGAACACTCGTACCATTGCATGCGCTCAGGCTTGTTGTCCTAATAAAGAAATGGAACCCACGGGTCATTCTAACCGTGGCTCACGGATATCTGTTTCTAGCGGCCGTCTTGGCATCCATGCTGACCGGGCGCCCTCTTGTTATTATTGTGCATGACGATTGGATTGAGATGCAAAGGCACGTCTATGTCTTTCGACGGTTCCTGCGTCCCCTCTTCAGGTGGTCTTTGGATCGCGCAACGACAGTCCTCGCAGTTAGCGACTCAATGGCAGAATATTTGTTAAGAGTGTTTTCTGTTCGCTCCACAGTACAATGGCCGGCTACCGATAAGAGGGTGTCTGAGTGTCGTTCAGCCTTTCGTGAGACCGGGGGGCACATCTCAATAGTCTTTGCGGGAATGATATACGGAACCGTACATCAGAGCATCGATCATCTCGTCAAACACATAATAGATGATCGAGATCAGACGATTGACCTTCATCTCTATAGTAATTACAGACTTGAGGACGCGGCAGCACATGGCTGGAGTCATCCGAAGATCCATCTGCATGAGTGGGTTCCACAAGAAGTGTTGCAAAGTACACTTCAGGAGTACGACGTTGTGTTTCTTCCAGTAAGCTTCGAAGAGGGAGCCCGTTATTATTCACAGACCTCGTTTCCTTCAAAGCTTGCCGATTACCTGGCGATAGGCCGGCCACTGTTGCTTGTTGCTCCTGCCGACGCAGCCATTACTAGGTACGCACGGATTCATGGTTTTGCGGAAGTTGTGACCGACTTGTCGTCAGGGGCCTTGGAACGTGCCTTCGCGCGGCTACGGAATGGAGGGGAACACGTTGAGAAACTGATTAAGGCCGCGCATCTGACTTTTACTGCCCACCATGACATGGCCAAACAACGTCCTATAATCATGGCGCTTGTAAGTACGATTGCCGAACAGGGGACGAGTACTTCGACTGGACGCATGTGATGAGGCGACTGTTGTTGTCATTCATAGCACTATCGCTTCTATTCTGTTATTACACTATTCACAACATACGTGTATCGGATGTTCTTAACAGGGTGCTGAAAAAGCCCCCAAAACGGGAAAGCAGGTTCGCAAGTTGTGGATTATTCGTACGCTACGGGCAAAACAGGTCTTTTTCAGCAGGCTGTTAGATGTGTGAGATCGAGGTCAACCCGACAGGCAGTGTTGCTGCATCAGTGGGCAATCCGTGAGTGCGACGCGTGTTGAGCATGATGGAAAATCTGGTGTTACGCACGCCATATGGGTTAGCGAGCCGAGTGCGAGTAGCCCTTTTTCGCAGCCTTGGTATGCGAATTGGTACGGGCTGCCGGCTGGAACGCATTCGGATCAGGCAGCCTCGTCAAATCACGCTTGGGTGTGGCAACGCTCTTACTGAGGGGACGTGGCTTTGGCCGATTGATGCAAATTACGCGGGCATTCGAATCAGTATCGGAGATTGTAATTACTTCAACCGCGATGTGATGATTGACGCGTGCGGGTATGTTGAGATCGGGAATCATAACATGTTTGGACCAGGCGTATACATCACCGACTCCAACCACACTCTGGTGCCAGGGCGGTGGGTTGCAGACTGTCCAATGGCGGCCGGAACAGTGAGGATAGGAAGCGGCTGCTGGGTCGGCGCACGAGCAGTCATCCTGAAGGACGTCACGCTGGGCGATCGCTGTGTGGTCGCTGCCGGAGCCGTGGTAACGAAGAGCGTCCCGGCCGGTTGGATAGTTGCAGGTGTGCCGGCGAAGTTACTGAAAGCTGTCGATGGAAGCGTGGATGAACATCGTGAGCAATAGGCCACTGACGGCGGGAGTGGTCATTGCGACGCGGAATCGTCCGCACCCGCTAAGAGATACCCTGCTGAGTCTGGGCACTCAAACTCGGCTGCCGGATATCGTGGTGGTCGTCGATTCATCGGACGGCGACTCGTCAAAAGCGGAAACGGATGGGCTGGTCCCCTCTCTAGGTTATCCGCTTCTGTTCCAGCGCGCGGACAGACCGAGCGCGGCCACGCAGCGCAATCAGGGAGTCGCGGCTATCGAAACCGACGTCGTTGTATTCCTTGATGACGACGTCATTGTTGAGCCCGCCTTTTTGCGCGAGTTGATGGCCGTGTTTGACACAGACACCGAAGCAGCCGTTGGCGGTGTAAGCGGAACGATTACGAATCAGGTATACAGTCCGCCGAGCAGGCTGAACTGGCTGTTGCTGGGGTTATGTACAGGAGACTGGAGTAAGGATTATGCCGGCCGCCTGATTGGGCCTGCAGTGAACTTCCTTCCCAGGGATATACCGGACACCGTCCAGGGTGTGGAGTGGTTGCCGTCCGGTTGCACCGCCTACCGCCGGCATGTTTTTTTGAGGCATCGCTTTTCCCCGCAGTTCGAAGGCTACTCCTTTGCCGAGGATGTACACCTTTCATCTAGAGTTCGCAAGACTCATCGATTGCTAAATACAACGCGTGCCAGGCTGTATCATCTCGACCTCGGTGGTTCCACCCATCGGAATTGGCGGCGGCTTGGGGAGAGCATGGTGATCAACCGGCACTGTATTATGACGTCCGTTCTGGGACGGAAGCGGGTGTGGGACTATGTTCACCTATTCGCCTATGAAATCATTTATGGATCACTTGCGTGGATTTCCGCCGGCGACTGTCCCGCCCGGATTCTTCGTTTGACCGAGCTTGTACGAGGAAAACTGATGGGCTTTTGGACAATCTCGACGGGTAACAGTCCGCACCGGGTTACCTCATTGCCGGAACCTCCGACGGCCGACAGATCATGAGCCAAGCACTACCCCTGGTTACTATCCTCATCGCCACAAAGGACCGACCGGATGACCTTCGCCGGACCCTTCGAGAGGTTCGCCGTCAGGACTATCCGGTATTGGAGATGCTCATCATCGACGACGGCTCACGCACTGACCTGCGGGCAATCATTGGTGAGGAATGGCCTGACGTTCGATTCGTACGCCATGAAAACAGCGTGGGTCAATCTCAGCGGCGGACAGAAGGATTCTCCCTGGCGCGAGGCGAGTATATTCTTCAACTCGACGACGATTCTGCTCCGGTGGACGCGAGTGCTGTCCGAACTGCTGTTTCATTCCTTATGGTCAGGCCGGAGATTGGCATTCTGAGCCTGCATATTTTTAACGGCCCAGTCTTGCCCGCGGAGCAGCCGCGTGCGGAACCCAAATACTGCGTTGCGTTTGTTGGTTGTGGAGCACTGTGTCGCACGGTTGCCGTTCAAGAGCAAAAAGGGTACCTGTCATTTTTTCAGAACGAGTGGGAAGAGGATGAGCTTAGTCTGCGTGTCCTGAAGGCTGGATGGGCGCTTTATTTTTTCCCGGGCGTCCTGATTCACCATCACGTATCTCCGCAGAACCGTCGATCGGCGCGCACATGGATGCGCGGATTTCGCAATAAGCTCTGGGCCCACGTGATGCATTACCCGCTCCCCAGGGTCTTCCTCGAGGGAGCATGGGTCATCGGTCTTTCTTGCTGGGACGCCATACGGTTGTTTCGTCCGCACTATCTGATCCTCGGCTTGATGCAATTCGCAGTTGGCCTGCCACGGACGATAAGGTTGCGCGCGCCAATGTCCCCCGGCATCCTCGCACGGTACGATGCTTTGCGGTTCCGAACTGTGCGCACCGAGGAAGAGTTCCGGAATCCGAAGGGCATGAGTTGGAGGGATTTCCAATCCTGGTTTCGCGCTTGGTGTAATCGCCCTCGCCAGCGCAGCCTATGGGATCGAAGGGAAGGCGACATCGGCCGTAGCGAAACCGTGGCGTTCGCACATGAATATCGCACGAATACAACCAAGCAGCCCGACAGTCACGACTAGCGAAGGGAGTCGTTGGCTCTGCTGCCAGTTGGGCGCACGGGAACATTACTCGATTCCTCGCGCCTTGAACCGCGTTGGACTCCTGGACCGGCTACTCACCGACGTCTGGGTGACAGGGGGCAGCCTCCAAGCAGCGCTCCCGTGGCAGAGATGGAAAGACAGGTTCACTCCCGAAATACAGAAACACCAGGTTGTGGCCTGGAATGTCCAGGCCGCGCTTTTCGAGATTCGCCATCGCTGGCCTAGGCGAAATGACTGGTCTTTAGTCATGAAACGCAACCGGTGGTTCCAGGATGAGATCTCACAGTTTCTGCTACACCGGCGCGGTGATCCTGAAGTTCTTTACTCGTATAGCTACACCGCCGAGCGTGCCTTCGCTGTCGCCAAACAACGCGGGTGGAAGCTGGTGCTGGGTCAAATTGATCCGGGACCGGTCGAGGAGCGAATCGTGGCGAAGCTGTACGCCGAGTCCGGCCAGCCTCCGAGCTCTTGGCAAGTGGCTCCGGAAGCCTACTGGGATGGGTGGCGGCAGGAGTGCGCGTTTGCCGATAAGATCCTCGTCAATTCGGAGTGGTCGCGCCGCGCGCTTGTCGAAGCAGGGATCGAGTGCCACAAGATTGACTTGGTTCCGTTGGTCTATTCCTCCTCGCCCCAAGCGAAGCTATTTGAGAGAACTGTGCCAGCCGCATTTTCCCGCAACCGTCCGCTCCGGATTCTATTCCTCGGCCAAGCCAATCTTAGGAAGGGAATGGCTGTCCTGCTGCAGGTGATGCAGCGGATGGCGAGCGCTCCGGTAGAGTTCCAGATCGTTGGACCGGTCGCATTGTCTGTGCCAGCCGCAATACGGTCACAAGACAACATCCGGTGGGAAGGCGCCGTACCACGAAGCCGCACAGAGAAGTACTATCGAGACGCGGACGTTTTCCTATTTCCAACCTTCTCTGATGGATTTGGCTTAACCCAGTTGGAAGCACAAAGCTGGAAATTGCCGGTAATTGCGTCAAAGTTCTGCGGGGATGTGATCGAAGACGGCGTCAACGGAATCTTGTTGCCCCAGATTACCGCGGACGCAGTGGAAGCGGCGATTGTCCGCTGCCTCCGGCAACCCGGCGAGCTTGCCGCTATGTCCCGGAGGTCCCGCATCGCTCCGCAGTTTTCCATAGATACCTTAAGCTATTTTCTCTCCAGCTTGAGCGCGGAGTTTGAATGCTCGAGACGTTAATCTGGGTAACAGCGGCGCTTTGCCTTCTGGCGGGGGTGATCGCCTGGAGCAGCTACCACGACGTCTTCCATCCCATTATTCTGATCTCCCCGATGTTCGGCTTCATGTACGTCTATATGCCGTGGCGCCTGATGGACAATGGCCAATTGTACTTGTACGTGAGTGACGAACAATGCGTCGCTTTTCAGTCCGCCGTGCTGGCAGCGCTGGGAGCTTTCTTCGGTGGATGTCTCGTCGGCAGCAACTCGCCTCCCAAGCCATCTTGGTCCACCGCGGTAATCTATGATCCGCAAAAGATCCGAATAGGAGGATTCCTTCTTGGCGCGTTGGGTTTTGCGGCATGGATGTACACTGTCCAAGCTTCCGGCGGTGTTACAAACGTTTTCGGCAATGTGAAAGGTATCGGCTGGAGTGATTGGGGATACATCCGGGAAGCATCTTACCTGATGATCGTAGGCTTGCTGTTGTTGTTTTCTCCCGAGGGATTCAACCTGAAGGATAAGCGCTGGTGCGCGGCCGTAGTCGTATTGTCGGGTCCTTACCTGCTGCAAGGCTTGTTTGGCGCTCAACGGGGACCCACTTTTCTGATAATCGTAACGCTGGGCATGTCGTGGTATCTGGCACGTAAACAAAGGCCCTCCCTTGTCTTGGTCCTTGTGGGAGGTACGGCGCTTGGTTTTCTGATGCTCTTCCTGGTCATGAACCGGGACCGGATCTACATTGGCAGTCAGCATGAGCTCGAAGGGAACATTTCCGGCTTCTTTGAAGCGAATGAAGCGAACGAATACATCTTCGGAACCGGCTGCTTCACAGCGGCCAATCAGACTGGCCGATTTTTCTGGGGCAAACGGTATCTTGCCCAGATAATCGTGCGCCCTATCCCCAGGCAGATCTGGCCCAATAAATACGCGGATTTCGGTGTAGCAGAGATCACGCAGAACGCTGGAGTGGCCGTAACAGGACTGGAAACAATAATGGGATGGTCAGAAGTTCCAGGAGCAGCGGGAGGCATGGTGGCCGATGTCTGGGTGGAGTTCTCCTGGCTGTCCATCCCATTCCTTGGTCTAATAGGGTGGCTTTATGGATACATTTGGCGCCGGTCCGTCTCACAAGGAGGGCCGTGGACTACGCTCCTCACGATAGCGGTCCTTCTTTCCGTGTATTTTGTCAGCCAGAGTGGGGAGGCAGTCATCTTCCGATCTGTAATCCTGTCAGTTCCTTGTTACTACGTCTGGCAAAAAGCGAAACGGGGGTACAGTTGGACCCCGCAAACTTTAGCTGCTTGATTCCATACAACATATGAACGCAGGCAAACTCCGCGTATTGATGCTTGCGACATACTTTCCGAAGCCCCTCAACCATCTGATGGGAAACTGGGCGTTATCCCAGGCCCAGGCTTTGCAGCGGAGTGGAGTTGAAATCGAAGTTGTCTCCTTCACCGCTTGGGTTCCACAGTTCGTTGCTGTCACCCCTGGCGCCAAGGCGTACGCCTGCTGTCCGCCATCCACCCAGTGGGAGGGCCTGCGCGTTCACTATCCCCGCTGGCCGGTCTATCCGGTCGGACCGTTGCGGCGTTGGGCGGAGCCGAACCCGGAACGCTTTCTTCGAGTTGGTTGGATGGCCGCGGCTCCATGGCTGCGGAGGTACATCCGGAGTCATCGACCGCATGTGATCTACGCCCACCATACTGCAGTGAACGGCTATTTGGCCTGGCAGCTCCATCGCAGTTATGGCCTGCCCTACGTCGTGACGGATCACGACTTCGGGGAAATCAGATCCTGCGAGAGCTGGCCCGCCCGCAGACGCCTCTTTGAGAAGGTCGCGGCCGAATCTTCGAGGATGGTCGCCGTTGCGTCCCGAATGGAGGCCGATTTGAAGCGGCTATTCGCGGCAGCCCGTACTTCGACTGTTCACAATGGAACAAATCCTATCCCGGACCGCTACCGGCAAGTCTCCCGGCCTGAAGAAATACGCGGAAAAAAGGTCCTTTTCAGTTGCGGCAGCTTCTCCGAGCGTAAGGGCTTTCCGCTGCTTATCGAGGCCTTCAGCCGCGTGGCCCCCGCGTACCCGGATTCGATTTTATGCATCGCCGGCAACGGAGCCTCCTTCCCCGAGGTGCAATCGCTAATTCAACGCCACAACTTAGCAGGCCAAGTTAAACTACTGGGCCAGTTGTCCCACGAAGATGTGTTGCAACGGATGCTCTGGTCCGACGCTTTCGTATTAGTGGGCTGGGACGAGCCCTTCGCTACCGTCTATTCCGAAGCCGCTTCAGCCGGCCTGCCGATCGTTTGCTGCAACGATGGAGGCTTCACCGATGTGCTCCGGAATGAGGTGCACGGGTTGGTTGTCCCGCCCAGGGATGCCGGTGCGGCCGCCGAAGCGCTCGGACGGCTCCTGCAGAACAACGATCTGAGGCAACGACTGGGCCAAGCCGCGAAAGAACTGTTCGAAACACGCCTCCGCTGGGACCACAACGCGCAAGAGATGCTCTCCATATTCCGTTCGGCGGTGGAAGACCCTCGGCCGGCCCCAGTCCAAATACCGAGTCGAGAATAACTCATATGCAACGTTGGTCCGAGATCTCTTCCGATCCTAATTCTCCCGCTGTAATCGCGCAGCGCCGGGCCGATGTAATTGCGGCCGGGGGAAAGCCTCTGGTGCGCGACCGGGTAGATTACCTCTGCTCGCTCGCGTCCGGCAAGGATGTATTGGACGTTGGAGTCGTGGAGCACACCAGACAGGCGGTAGAGAATCCGAACTGGCTCCACCGGCGGCTTCATGCCGTGGCGAAACAGTGCATGGGCATCGACGTACTCGAGGAAGAAGTCGGCCTTCTAAGGTCCCGCGGCTTCGACGTTCTCTGCCACGACCTGACAAAAGGTCCGCTGGAGAAGACGTTTGACTTAATCGTTTGCGGAGAGTTACTGGAACATCTGGACGCTCCGGGTACGTTTCTAAACCACGCGGTTCAAATGCTTCGTCCGCACGGACATCTCGTCGTAAGCGTTCCAAACCCGTGGTACATCAATGTCATCTTAAAGAACATACACCGGTCGAGCGTGTTCGTCGATAGCGTGGACCACGTGACGTGGTTTGATCCCTGGACACTAAGTGAATTAGCGGCCCGGAACAACCTGGAATTGATCAGCTATGCTGGCATAGCGACCAGCGGCGACCTGACGGCTCGCGCCAAACTATTGTTTGCGCTACAGCCTTTCTTCCGCGCGCTCGGGTTTCGGCACGAACTCTTTGCAAAATCGCTACTGTACGAATTCAGAGTAGCCTCGCCCGGCCCTATGGAGCGGCCATAAAATCGGCCCGTTCTGCGGGCCACGGAACACCCGCAAACACAAATGAAAGTCATCATCCTAGCAGGCGGTTACGGAACGCGCATCCGCGATGTCAGCGAGTCCTTGCCAAAGCCCATGATCCCTATCGGTGGATATCCCATCTTGTGGCACATTATGAAGCACTACGCGCGATGGGGACACAAGGAGTTCGTCGTCTGCCTTGGCTACAAGGGAACGGCAATCAAGGAATTCTTCCTCAACTACGAGGCGCATACTCGAGATTTCACCATCACGCTGGGTCGGCATAGAGCGCTCGACTATCACAGCGATCACGCCGAGGACTGGGCGGTCACCCTCGCTGACACTGGGCTGGAAGCGATGACGGGCGCACGCGTCCGGCGCGTGCAAAAGTACATCGGCGACGACGAAACGTTCCTGCTGACGTACGGCGACGCCGTAAGCGATGTCGATCTCGACGCTCTACTCCGCTTTCACAACAGTCACGATCGCGTTCTTACCATCACGGGTGTTTCGCCGCCGGGCCGTTTCGGAGAACTCGAGATGGAAGACTCGGGACGAGTGGTCGCGTTCAACGAAAAACCGCAGGTGAGCGGGGGTTGTATTTCGGGCGGCTTCTTCGTGTGCCGCCGAAAAGTGTTTGAGTACCTGGACGAAAGAGAGGACTTGGTCTTCGAGAAGGACCCGATGAACAAGCTCGTGGCCGGAGGGCAGATCATGGTTTACAAGCATACGGGCTTCTGGCATCCAATGGACACCTCTCGCGATTATCAGTTGCTGAATGGGCTTTGGGACCGGGGCAAGGCTCCATGGAGGCTCTGGTGAAACCGCCCGATCTGGCAGGATATCGGGGCAGGCGCGTCTTCGTCACTGGACATACCGGCTTCAAGGGCGCGTGGCTTTCGCTGTGGCTACACCGGCTAGGCGCGGAGGTCTACGGCTACGCCCTGCCCCCCGCCTATCCCGGCAGCGTGTACGAGGCGGCGAATGTCGGTAAGCTAGCCCAGGACCGGTTCGCCGATATCCGCGACTACGGCACGCTATCGGCGGCGCTGACGGACTTTCAACCGGAGTTCGTCTTTCATCTCGCCGCCCAGCCCATCGTTCGTTTGTCCTACACGGATCCTAAGTACACATTCGACGTCAATGTCGGAGGCACGGTGAATGTACTTGAATCCATCCGCAACACCCCCTCGGTGCGAAGCGCGATCTGCGTAACCTCCGATAAATGCTATCGGAACAAGGAGTGGATGTGGGGCTACCGCGAGAATGATGAATTAGGCGGGAGAGATCCGTATAGCGCCTCGAAAGCGGCCGCCGAGCTCGTCTACTCCTCCTATATGGACTCGTTTTTCTCTTCGGCTAATGCGCCTGGCGTCGCTAGCGTCCGCGCGGGTAATGTCATTGGCGGCGGCGACTGGGCGCCCAACCGCATTGTTCCGGACTGCATTCGGGCGCTGCGCGCCGGCGAACCTATCGTCCTCCGTAACCCGCGAGCTACTCGTCCCTGGCAACATGTTCTGGAACCGCTAAGCGGCTATCTGCACCTGGCGCTCGCTTTACGCGGGGAACCCCGCCGCTATAGCGGTTCATGGAATTTCGGTCCCGAATCCGACGCCGTGTACGATGTTTCGGCACTGGCAAATGGAATAGTATCCGAATGGGGATCCGGCGAGATTCGCGAGACGCCAGATCCGAACGCGCCGCACGAAGCTGGGCTTCTACATCTCAGTATCGATAAGGCCCGTTTTGAACTGGGATGGAAACCGCGATGGAACTTCGCTGCGACTGTCGTTCGTACCACTGAATGGTACCGTCGGGTTCATGGGGGTGAATCCGCCTTCGACGTCAGTTCCCAACAGATCCGGCAGTATGAATCCACGGCAGGAGATCTCCGGACATGATCGACGGCGTACAAATCGCACCCCTGAAACAGCTCCCCGATGAACGGGGCAAAATCATGCACATGCTGAGGAGCGATTCGACTTCGTTCCGTGGCTTCGGCGAGATCTACTTCTCTTGCGTTTACCCGGGCGCCATCAAGGCTTGGCACATCCATCGGCAGATGGTTTTGAATTACGCTGTGCCGCTGGGACGCATCAAATTGGTGCTATTCGATTCGCGCGGCGACAGCCCCACAAAGGATGAGTTGCAGGAGATCTTCATTGGCCCCGACAACTACTGTCTGGTAACGATTCCTCCTATGGTATGGAACGGCTTCAAAGGTGTTGGTTTGGAAATGTCGATCGTGGCCAATTGCGCCTCTATCCCGCACGATCCGGCCGAGATCGAGCGTATGTCTCCGTTCGATGAGCGCATTCCCTACGACTGGAATCTGCGGCACGGATGACATTTCTTCTCATCGGAGGAAGTGGTTACCTGGGCGGCCGCCTGACGCAGTATCTTCGCGGCCAAGGTCATCATGTTCTGATCACCACCAGAACGGCGGGCCCCGCCATCTCTACAGGCGTTTTACCTTGGCCGGCGGCCGTCCCGCCGGAGGATATCGATTGCATCGTGCATCTGGCTTCGCCGGACCAAAGAGCGGCGGCGGCCGATCCAGTCGGCTTTCTCGCAACTTCCGCCGAACTCGCCTGGAGCGCCTGTGCGTTTGCCTCACGGCTTCGGCCGATGCCCGTACTACTCTATCTATCCACCTTCCATGTCTACGGCAATGCCTGTAACGGCATCCTCACGGAGGAAACCGTTCCAAGGCCGTCGCATCCATATGCATTGGGTAAGTGGATGGGCGAGGAGATCGTACAGTTGTTTCGGCGCCGCGATCGTCTGCCCGCCGTATGTCTGCGGCTATCCAATGCCTTCGGCGCTCCTGTCTCGGCGGCGATTTCTCAGTGGAATCTCGTGTTCAACGACCTCTGTCGCCAAGCGGTTACTGGGGGCAAACTCGAGGTCCGTGCCGCCGGAGAGCAACGCAACTTTATCACGCTAACTGATGCCGTCCGTGCCATCGAGTTCATTGCAAGCACACCCGGCTGTAGGCCTTCCGACGGAATCTTGCACGTGGGGAGCAGCCTAAATCTCAGCATCCTGCAGGTTGCGGAAATGGTAGCGGAGCGCGCTCGGGCCTCACTAAAAATAGAGGTCACAGTTACATCGCCCCCGCCATCGCAGGAGAACGCAAAGAGCTTTGCGTTCTCCACTGAACGTTTGCGCTCGTACGGGTTTGCATGGACGGGAACAGCCGCGGACGAGATCGACAGTACGCTGCACATATCCGCGGAGGCCTTTGGCTCGTGAAGTGTCTGGCAGTACCTATTCTGTTGATTGCTTACCGTCGCGCGTCCACCACCAGCCAAGTAATCGACTCCCTGCGGCCTTTGCGGCCCAAGGCTCTGTACTTTGCGGCGAATGGACCGAATCCAGCAAATCCGGAAGACGCGCGGTTATGCGCCGAGGTTCGGGAAGTTGTCGCGAAAATCGACTGGGAATGCGACATCCACCGGCTCTTTCGTACCGAACATCTCTCCGCCAAAGAATCGATCTCGGGCGCAATTTCATGGTTCTTCGAGAATGTCGAAGAAGGCATCATTCTTGAGGACGACTGTATATGCGACCCGTCCTTCTTCCGCCTGTCGGAAGAGTTGCTCTCGCGGTATCGCGACAACTCCGGGGTGATGCAAATCGGCGCTACCAACTTCGCTCCTCATTTGGCCGTCGCCGATTCGTATTCGTTCTCCGGATACGCCTATATCTGGGGATGGGCTACTTGGCGCAGAGCATGGAATCATTTCGATCTGGGGATGACGTCGTTCGACGAGCGGACGGTCCGCAATGTTCTCGCACGCCGCTTTGCGCGCTGGACGGACCGAAGATACTGGTTCGCTCTCCATCGTTATCTCAAAAGCGGCAACCTGGATACCTGGGACGGCCAGTGGAACTTCGCCGTTTTTCGCGAAGGCGGGCTGTGCGTGGTACCGCGAGTTAATCTCGTGAAGAATATCGGCTTCGGTTCTCAATCGACCAACACCACCAGCGCCGGCGCGCCCTTGGCAGACATGGGGGTCGGCAGCCTTGACTTTCCACTGCAACACCCCGCGAAAATGACGATCGACGCACGAGCCGACGACTGGGTCGGGGACCATGTCTTCGGAGTCGCCAAGTCCTGCGCGACACTGCATCTGAAGATGAGAATTGCTTCGCTCTTGAAACCAAAGTGGAAACGGTACGCAAAACGCGTTTTGGGGTGGTGATCTGGACGGATAGGCTGACTGCCGTGTGAAACCGATGCATATTCTTCATGTCCTTCCGTCGTTGGACCAACTCTATGGAGGTCCGGTACGTCTCGTGATGGACCTATCCTCCCGCTGTCTATCTCTAGGATTGGAGAGCGAGGTCCTTGGGATCGGTGCGGCAAACCTGCCGGATAACTCCTTCCCCACTGAAAGAATTCATGCCCTGGCGGCGGCATTTCCACGATCATACGGATACAGTCCCGAATTGCGCGATTGGCTCACAACGAATCTAATCCGGTTTGATGCCGCCATGATTCATGGGGCTTGGACCTACCCTGGATGGGCAGCAGCAGCCGCTTGCCGCCGCCTCGGCATTCCGTATGGCGTCTTCCCGCATGGCATGCTGGAACCTTGGACCGTTAACGGGCAAGGGGTCGTAAAGTCATGGAAGAAACACGTCTACTGGGGTTGGCGAGAGCGCCACACTGTTCAGAACGCAAAATGTGTGTTCTTCACAACCCAGCGGGAGAAAGTGCTGGCGAATAGTCTTTTCCGGTTCCCCGCTCAACAGGCGGTACTCAGCGTATACGGACTCGACTTCTCCCCGCGACCGGCTGTACAGCCGGTCCGAAGCTCGTTCGATTCGCTCAGGGACGTGAAGTTCGCCCTCTTCCTTGGACGGGTTCATCCCAAGAAGAATGTAGAGTTTCTTATCGAGGCCTGGGCAACGGCTAAACTTCCGGACCCTTGGCGCCTGGTGATCGCCGGCCCGGGCGAGGTATCCTATCTACGCCGGTTGCGTCGACTGGCGGAACGATTGTCAGTGACCAAGCAGGTCCTCTTTGCGGATTTCGTGGCCGGGGATGATAAAGCCTTCCTTCTGCATCACGCTCAATGGTTTCTTTTGCCCTCCAAACAGGAAAACTTCGGAGTGGCCGTGCTTGAGGCAATCAGCCATGGGTGTCCTGTCGCCCTTTCCGATCAAGTCTATCTGTCGGAGGCGTTTCGACCCGACTCGGAGATATTGCCCCTTTCCATGGAACGCTGGGTGGAGTTTCTTAGCAAACGCATGATGGATTCCGAGTGGCGGGAGAGAGTCTTGCGAAAAGACCGTGAACATCTGAGATCGCGCTTCGATATGGAGCGTGTCGCGCGGGACTGGGCCGCCGCGCTGCCGCGGGAGCTCGCGCCTGCCTGTACAACAAAACCGCGATGACACCTTTGTCCGGACCCTTAAGTTCGTCCGGATCTTACTGGTTCACCACCGACGGCGGTTCACTTTGAACGTGCCGGTTCGTGAAATCGTAGTATCGCACTTGTGCCGCTCCAATCCCCGTAAGGTTCATGGAACAACTGTTCTCTCCGTACCATTGGCCTGCTTCGCAGTATCGCGAGCTGGCGGCTAACTCCGCTTCCGAGGCGGCCAAGTAGACACGCATCTTGACAGGATACGAACGAATTGTGGACGGACTCCCACTGAATGTAAGTGTCCGGCTGCTTGTTGTATCGTTGAAAACAACCGTGGAACTTTCCCCTCTGGCCTCCTGAATCATCGCTTCGATCGCCGGTAAATGGCTCGTGCTCATCTGAAACGGAACGTTGTATAAAGCAATGTCTCCTACTTTCTGACCGGTCTTAAAGCTCTCACGGTAGTTGCTCCAGCAGGCGCCCAGGCAATCCGCCATTCGAACGGCCATCGCTCCCTCTGGATACGCCCACCGCCACTCCACGGGAGAGAGTGCCGGATGCGAGCCGTTCTTGGGATCGGCAAAGGGAATTGTCGCGGACACTGTTGGCAGATACCACTGCTCCGGGATGAAGAGACAATCGGGGAATGTCTCCTGCAGGGAGCGCAGTATTTCGGCATTGATTGCTTTCCCGCCCGACCAGACAGCGCTATCAATATAGAACAGCGTCGCGCCCCAACGATCCCTGGCGTATTTCGTTTTGCTCTTCAGCAGTTGCAGCACTTCATTCACTTTGTCCTTGGCATATATGGTCTGCTCTCCATTTCCACTGGGAAATAGCGTCCACGATAACCCCAGCGGGTCAAGGCATGAATAGAAGCGCTTCCCAAACGGTTCGTTAACCTTGATGTAATGGTCACTGAACTCCCAAGCAGCGTTGTACGTACAGGTTGATGGAAGCTCAGTTCCCCATTGCAAGTATTGTGGACGAAGGGTCACTCCGACTCGGTAGCCCGCATCGCGGAAGATGGCCAACATCTCGTTGGCAACTGCGTTCATCTCCGGAGCATATCCAGACTCAAACACCCGCGGATCCCCAATGTACGTGGTGGGGTGTACGAATTCCTGCCCTTCAATGTCCCAGATCAGAACACCCTGTGGCCGTACGGATCGCCCATTCATGGAGTCCCGGATCTCCCGGGCGCGGCTCAATACGCGGTCGCGGAAAAGTCCTTGATTGGAGACATCAAGGATGGGGTCCTGTAAGTACCCTCGCGGATTAACAGCGGTGCTCCTAGTCACCTCTCCGATAAACCACGACATGATCGGACGACGGTCCGGCCAGTTGATTACTGAGGGCCATGCTTCTCTATAATGAGCATATGCCCCCGGTGCAAACTCGTACTGCGACGCCCGGATCGCAGTCTCGGTAAAACGTGCGGCCACTCTCATGGTCTTAGTCTGGCCCGGTCCGATATTCGAGAGGACGAGGTAGTTCTTACAAACATCCGCAGGTTCGCCACACTGGACGACAGCGGACTTACCGGGACCGGGGTCTTCAATCCATACCCCCCATTGCCCGCGGGCGAAATTTACCAACGTAATCGGATTGGTCTCATCGACCGTACCACCAACCGTGGCTCCGTCACGTCCAGGCCTAAACAATCCCAGCGTACTTAAGGCAATGCGATTGATAGTGCCTGAGACGCCCTGATTCGTGACCGTCAGGTCCGCACAAATGGTGTCTGGGGTGCACAAAACATAAGATGCAACCACACGAAAGCTAGTATCTCTAAAAGTGCAGTTCTTGTCGACTTGGTTGCCGCTGACAGTACCATCGCAACTGGGTGGGCCTACTTGTTCCGCCCCACTGGTCGATTGATACCATAGATTCGTCATCAGCGATTCCCCGGCATAATTGTAATTTACTCCGTTGTACATCAACGACACTAGGCCGTTTGCATTCACCGTGAAACTCAAAAACGGCGTATGTCGGAGTTGGACTGTAGCAGTTGACGACTTCGTTGCATCGGCAGCCGCCTTCGCCCTCACCGTCACGTTTTGATCTGTCGCCAATACTGCCGGCGCCGTATAGAGACCGTTTGGGCTAATGGTCCCTACTGCCGGCGTAAGCGTCCACTCGACGGCGGTGTTTGCCGTGCCTGTAACGGAGGCTAGAAACTGGACGTTCTGGCCTTGATTCAACTCAAAGTAGCTAGGAGTGAGGGTAATAGCCACTGCTGGGAGGACGGTAATCAGGGCCTTCGCGAAACTGATTGGCTGCACGATGCTTCTCACCTCAACTTCCACAGTCTGCTGTTGATTGATTATACTCGGCGCCACGTAAACTCCGCTCTGTCCGCTCGCTGAGATTGACCCCGTGGCCGGGTTCACACTCCACGTCACTCCTGTATTCGAAGTTCCCGTCACCGCCGCCATTAACTGCACCGTCCCCCCTGCCGATACCGTTCCCGTCCCCGGCGTCACCGTCACCGACACCACGGGATTGACCGTCACCACCGAAGCCCCCTTCTTCGTCCCATCCGCCACACTCGTCGCCGTTACCGTAACCGCACTCGCCGCCGATACCGTCGCTGGCGCCGTATACAGCCCGTTTTGCGAAATCGAACCCAACGCAGGGCTTACGCTCCATGCCACTCCCGTATTCGATGTCCCCGTCACCGCCGCCGTTAACTGAATCGTTCCCCCAGCCGATACCGAACCCGTCCCCGGCGTCACACTCACCACTACCACCGGATTCACCGTCACCACCGAAGACCCCTTCTTCGTCCCATCCGCCACACTCGTCGCCGTCACCGTAACCGCGGTCGCCGCCGATACCGTCGCTGGCGCCGTATACAGCCCGTTTTGCGAAATCGAACCCAACGCCGGGCTCAAACTCCACGTCACTCCCGTATTCGCACTCCCCGTCACCACCGCCGTTAACTGCACCGTCCCCCCAGCCGATACCGAACCCGTCCCGGGCGTCACACTTACCTCCACCACCGGATTCACCGTCACTACCGAAGACCCCTTCTTCGTCCCATCCGCCACACTCGTCGCCGTCACCGTCACCGCGGTCGCCGCCGATACCGTCGCTGGCGCCGTATACAGCCCGTTTTGCGAAATCGAACCCAACGCCGGGCTCAAACTCCACGTCACCCCCGTATTCGCACTCCCCGTCACTACCGCCGTTAGCTGCACCGTCCCCCCTGCCGTAACCGACGTCGTCCCAGGCGTCACCGACAGCGACACCACCGGATTGACCGTCACCACCGAAGACCCCTTCTTCGTCCCGTCCGCCACGCTCGTCGCCGTCACCGTAACCGCACTCGCCGCTGATACCGTCGCTGGCGCCGTATACAGCCCGTTTTGCGAAATCGAACCCAACGCCGGGCTCAAACTCCACGTCACTCCCGTATTCGCACTCCCCGTCACTACCGCCGTTAACTGCACCGCCCCACCTGCCGTAACCGACGTCGTCCCAGGTGTCACACTCACCACCACCTCTGGATTGACCGTCAAGGCCGCCACAGCACTCTTGCTCCCATCCGCCAAACTCGTTGCTTTTACCGTAGCGGCGGTCGGCGCGTTTAGGATGCTTGGCGCAGTATAGAGGCCACTTGCCGACACACTGCCGACACCCGACACTAAATTCCATGCAACACTCTGGTTCATCGACCCGCTCACTGCCGCACTCAACTGCAGGCTCTGGCCGGCACGAACAACAGCCGAACTCGGTGTAACCGTCAACCCAACGTTTGGGTTCACGACCACCGTCGCAGTAACGATTTTTGTGGAATCAAAAAGACTGCGTGCGGTAACAGTAATGGCCGTCGGCGCACTCACCGTGGCCGGGGCCGCGTATAAGCCATTTATGGATATCGTCCCAACCAGTGGAGATAGACTCCAGGTGACTCCCTGATTTCCCGTCCCAGACACTGCGGCTGCGAATTGAGCGGTTTGCCCGGCCTGCATTGCGGTCGATGCCGGTGTCACTGTCACGGCAATCGGTACCACGCGGCGTCCCGGCGGCGGTTCGCTCGTCTGCCCACTGCACGTCGAGGCGAATACTGCCAAGCACATAACAGTGTTGACAATGCGGACAGCAGGCGGAAAAACATCATTTCGGATCACGAGAAATTCTCCTGTTACTTCGGGGTCATTCTCTTGATCGGTAGTACTAAAGGCGTTCTGCGTAAGGAAAACGCCTGAGCCTTGCCAGAAAGTGACTCATCCCCCGGTTAAATTGCCTTATCTCTTAACTGGAAGATGATAAACGCGGAACCGCCACAGCCTGGCAGCTTCTCCGCTACAGCATTCCATGGGCCACAATCCGTCAAAGACGCTCACAAACAACATGCACTATTCTAAAAATACAGGCTTTACACGCAACCTTCTAGCAATGAAGACGGCGCAAAACCAATGCCAATACCGCAAATCCAGCCAGGTAAAAAGTACCGGGCTCTGGAATCTCTCCAATGGCGGATGCCGATGGAGCTGCACCATCCAGTTCAAACGCATGCTCCAAATTGGTATTGGTCCAGGAGGAGGATCCGAAAGGAGTAGCCTGTTCTAATCCGCTGGCCGTCGCGTTCGCTGCCGTGGTTTGCCAGTAAAAATTCTCATCTCCAGTCCCGGTCACTGGACCATTGTGTAGAGCTAGCCAATATGTTCCCGAGGCCAGCGGTACATCGGGCAACGCGAATTCCAGCAAAGCTGGGATTCCATCACAGCAATTGGAGGCCCCGGAGCTGACGGTCGGTGTCGCCAAACCGAAAAATAGGGCAGTACCCGGCTGTCCGCCTCCGCCCTCATGAATAGTCCACTCTACAGTTCCCAAGTACCCGGCGGCAAGGTCAGTATAGTAGAAAGCCCAGAAACGAACACCGGTTAACGTCATCGCCTCATTTAAAGTGAAATCTTCCGCCTGAATCCGTGACGTCATTTCGTTGCCAGAATCCATATTCGGCAGGCCATTCATATAGAAAGGAGCCCCGGCCGCGGCCGCGGAAGCCAGCGAGAGAATAGCGAAGAGGCGGCTGATAGGTGTCATATTTATCCGTTCTTCTATCCCATCGTCCTGCTAACCGGCCAAGAGCATACACCCAATGCCTTAGACGGTCTTCGGGAATATCCTTAGCAGGCCATCACACGCTTCCGCACAAACGTCGCTGGGTTACCCGCATGAATCTCATACGGCGGCACCGTCTTCATCGCCACTCCGCCCGCTGTCACAATCGACCCTTCCCCTACTGACACTCCAGGGCACACCATAGCCCTTGCACCGACCCACGCGCAGGCCTCAATCGTAATCGGCTTCACAATTAGCCCGAACGCCGGATCGCTCCAATCGTGATTTCCCGTGCAGAGGTAAACACCCTGCGAAAGGCACGCATGCGCCCCAATAGTAACCTGCTCAAGGTTGTCGATCCACGCGTCTTCACCCACCCAGGCGTGTTCTCCAATCTCCAGCCGCCATGGATACTTCACGCGCACCCCGGGTTTGATGACGACGCCCTTCCCGATCCGCGCTCCAAATGCACGCAGCAACCAGCATCTGACCGAGGAAAACGGTAGCCACGCACACCGCAGGACCGGAAGCCCAAAAAAGAACCACACCGCGCAGACCAACGACGAACGCCCCGGCCGGTACCAAGCATTGTCAAAACGATCCAGCCGCACCGGGTATTCAGGCATTCATCATCCCCTCCACTTCCGCCGCCGAACCATCCCGCACCCACGGATCCAACTGCACCACATCCTTTAACTGCTGCCCGCGCCGCCGCGTCACCTCCACATAACCGCACGCAAAATCATCCAACGCCGTCATATCTCCCCACAACCGCTCAAACTGTGCCACCGGGAACACATCTTCCTGGCCGCGCCCCCACCGCTTCTTAACCTCTTTAATAGTGATGTAGCTCGGCATCTTCTGAGCCATGCGCCGCACCGCCGCCTGCACACACTCGTTGTCATCGAGCACAGACCGCGTCAGCCCGAAAACGCTCAGCAGCGCGTCAATCGTGATCCAATAACTGCCCGTGTTGTAGAACCGCAGCCCAAATTCCACCCGTTCATCCGGCAAACACAATCCCTCTACCAATCGCGGCCGGCCATTCACCAGAGCCAACCCGCCGCCATGATCGTCATACTGCCGGCCGATCACTTCCACCGTCATGGCCGCCCCACTCTCAATATGCTGGCCCAACAATGCCGCCGACGCCGTCGCGCCCAATGTATCGATGTTGTGCAGGAAGAGATATTCCAACCCCGGTTGCTCTTCCAGCAAAGCGCACAATGTGCCATTGCACAACAGATTCGGCAACTCGTACCAGTGTCCCACCGGATGCACACACTGGGACGGCAGGTTTTCGACATAGTCGTTAGCCTCTCCGACTTGCCGCACCCATTGCAGCAAGCTGGCCCGGCCGCTTTCACGCACTTTCTGTTTCTGGGCATCCAATTGCTGCTGGGGCAGCACCTCCCACAGATAGCGCAGATCGGCCACAGTCGGAATCATTCGTAGTCCGATACTGCGCCCCGCCGATACGCGCGCTCCTGTACGCGCGATTGGCTCATAGGTCAAATAACTAGTCGTGACAACATGCGGTACACCGGCCCGGCGCGCCTTCTCGCGCTGAATATCGAGAAAGCTGCAGTAGCGATCACCAATCCGGTGAAACGGATGCAGCGCTTTCACTACCCCGGCGCCCTTGGTCCAGCGGCTCCCCAGCCCCCCCGCCATGGTTATCATCGCCAGCTTTCCAGCCTGGATCGCCTCATGGCCGAATCCCTCGTGCGCCGATGACGCCGCGGCCACATGCTCCGGCCGGATATCTTCAATCACGGTATTCACCGGCAGCCGGTTCTGCGCCAGGCCAATGCGGCCGGCACGATAGTCCGCCCGCAGTTGCTCATGCGCCGCGATATCAAAACCGTTTTGTGCAAGTAAATTCCGTAAACCCCCTTCCGTATCGGATCCGGTGTCCGGTTCCCGCGGGATCATACAGTCAAACAGCGCTTCGGTTTGATCCCGATGGGTCTGCGCAAACCGCGTCAACTCCGCACGGCGCTCCCCAGTCAGAAGCTTTGTCTCTTTACGAAGATCGGCGGGCGCTCGCAACAGGTAGTACGGTACGCTCAGCAAGGCATTTTGGCCCGTACGCAGGTCGGCCATGGTTCCCTGCTCATTCACTGCGAAGTCGTATACCACCGGTTCGACGCCAAACGGAAAACTGGATTGCATGGCCTGCTTTGCGCTCGCCAGTATCCCCGGCATGCGCTCCAGCGCCAGCGGTTTCGCTTGAGGATCGAACACGAACCCCATCCCGCCGCCACTCATCCCACCGAGCATCCAAAAGCCCCAGAACTGCTCTCCAAACTGACGCCGGCACTCCGCGATTAGCATCTCCGTATACGCATTGCCGGCCCACGGGATGATAGTCTGAATCGGCCCATCATAGTTGGCTTGGGTCAAGCCTGCCAGCCGCTTGATATCGCCCTGCTGTAATGCCTCGGCCAACTGATCCAGCAAACGGATTGCTTCCTGGCGACCCGTCCATTCTTTGCCGCTCCGCAACAGGTACCGCTCGGTGCACATCTCGAGGATCGGCCCGACATCCTGGCTCATTCCTCCATGGACCAGCACCAGCGATTCTTCCAAACGCCTTCGTGCTTCCGGCGGGACCTCGTCCATCAACCGGTGCCGTGGCAATAGCCTGCCCCGGCTGATGCCAAACTCCGGATCACCCGCAACGGCTTCCTCGGCCGCAATCAACTTGATGCCCGGCCAGACGCCGCCCGAATCCTGCCAGCCGCCGCCGCTCCCGCCCAGCCATTCGCCCAGTATGGCGCGCGCCGCCACGATCCGCCTGTCTTCTTCTTTCAGAGATCCCGTAAATGCACGAATCTGGTTCGTGGCCCGCATACACACTGCGATCAAGCACGCTAGCAGGTTAGTGCTGACTGCAAAACGGCTTCCCTTGGGAATATCGTTCACCTGGCTAACGATCTCGATCCCACAGCCCGCACGGCCTGTTAACCGCTCCAGCACAGCCGGCAGAGATTGGCCACTACCTTCCATCCCGCCTGGAATCAATCCGCTCGCAATCACAGCCGCCTTCAACAGCCCCAGATAATCCCGAGCAAAATCGAATAACTCTTCGACCGTCGCGACGTCAGCCGCAGCTCCCAGATCCACACTGACCAGCCGGAGAACTGGTTCATCGATGACACGGAAAAAACTCTCGACAGGGGGTTTTGGCTGGTGTCCTTTTCCTCGAACCGCAAGGTCGACGGAGATGTTGATTACCCGGGCGCCTTCCGGATAATCCATCGCCAGAAAAAAGATGTCGCTCCATGCACTGTGCGTCAGGTCCATACGAACCGGAGTCGTCTCATGGAGGACGGCGAAGGGTCCCCCGCCGAGTAATGCCGGATGGAGCCGTAGCGGGTAATCGGCAATATGGCCGGTACGAAACATCCACTGATTACCGGGGAAACATCGCACGCTTTGCCGAACCTGATCGGCCAGAGTCTGGAAAGCCAGCCCCCGGTAGGCGGTGGCAAGCGCGCTGCTAAGCGCTGGACTCGCCCCGCATTGATTTTGCGCAATGAGCAGTTCGGAAACCGCCTGATCAAACCGGCGGCCGCGGATATGTTCGATGGCGCCGTAAGGGATCAGCCCTCGTCCGCTGGCGACGGCCGAGAGATGAAACCGGTGCAGTGTGGATAGAAACACCAGTGCGCGAACACGGTTATATAGATTGGTTGATTCCCGGCGAAACCCATCGAGCCGCCTAGCTTCGGCCAGCAATTCTTGCTCGGATTGCCCATCCGCCCAGGCTTCAAAAGCCAAATCTCGTATGGCTGGGTCGCTACTGGTAATCCGCTCTAAAAGCCTCATCGGGCCGACAGCTCCAACATCATCGTGAGTATTTCTTCGCGGTCAGGGCTGCGCAAGCCGAGGGCGAGCTGTGCCTGCAGCAATCCATACTTAGCGCCAATATCGAAACGGCGGCCCGGCAGGATGGTCGCCAGATATCGTTCCCGTCGCGCCAGGATTTGCAGCGCATCGGAGAGGCTCAGCGCAGTTCCCGGTTGGGATAGCCGCTCATCGAGTATCCGCATGAGTCCAGGGGTGAACAGATGAATGCCGAAAAAGCAGAGATAGTGGCCTTGGCGCAAACCAGCGGCGGCAAGCATCCGCTCGGCTTCCGTCGGCGTCGGTTTTTCGATCACCGTATCGACTTGAAATAGCTTTGCGCCCAGAGCTTGGCCGCCAACGGCGCCAAAGTACGGCAACAGTCCCTCGCGTGTCGGAGTAACCGCACTGACGCTGCAACCCTCCTTGGCATGAATACGAATCAACTCGGCAGTCAAACCACTCATATCGCCTTGATCAGCCAGATAGAAATGATCTCCTACCAGATGAATAAAGGGGCTGCCGCCTACAAATTCACTCGCTTGGCAGATGGCATGCGCATACCCGCGCGGTTCTGGCTGCTCTATAAAGGAGACCCGCCGGCCTGAGCCGGCGAAGAGTGCCTGAAAGCGGACTTTTTCTCCGGCCGGAATAACAACTGCAATCTCATCGACCGTATCGGCGAGGAGTTCCAGCAGGAAATCGCCAATCGTCGGCCGGCGATTGTCCGCTGTCACCAGCGTTTGATGCAGAAGGTGTTGCTGTCCGGGCCCGGCAGCCGTGATCACTGCTTTCAATTTCATTGTCTCTGCCATTGTAAACACGCGTTCCATCCATCCGGTCGTTCTGCGAAGGATACGGGTTATGTACGGGTAGGCACCTTACCGAAGCCGTATCCGTATCATATGGCAAACACAAGATATAGCCTCTCCTCGCCGCTACGCCACCCGGGTTCTCCTTTATGTTCCACTATCATCTCTGTTTTGCCATTCTCTGCGGTTGTGTTTAGTTTGATTGGAAGTTCTTAGAGCGTGTCAGAACAACCTGGAATTCCTTGGAACTCGAAGAAGTTCAGAATTCATTGGAACTCTCTGTAATTCGTTAGAAGGGACCGTCTATCCTGCAGATTCCCTCCCTCCTCATCGGCAGGAACGAGTCAAGAGGTTGATATCCAGCCCGTTTAGCAAACACCCACGGTAGGCGTCTAACCCACGGTGGGCCTTAGATGCCGGTCTTACCCGCCGCATTATCGCGAAAAAGAGAACCGTCTCTGATATAGGTCCGCGCGGTCTTGAGATCCCGATGTCCCGTCTGCTCCATGATCGACCGCTCACTCGCCCCAGCAGCCGCTGCCGAGGTAGCTAAACCGGACCGAAGACTATGGCCGGAAAACTCCTGTGGATTAAGGCCGGCCGCCTTCGCGACTTGTTTAACCAGCCGTGCCACCGCTCTGTCCGATAGCGCTTCATCCATCACCTTGCCCGCGCGGCCCACTACCCGGAAAACAGGTCCCGCCGAAAGTCCGCTCACTTCGCGCCACGCCTCCAGCGCCCGCACCGGACAAGTAATTGGATTCTCTCCAAAGGGAATTCCAACCGCCCTTCCCTCTCCCATCTGATCCGTCTTCGATTTCGCGACCGTAATCTTCAGCCCGCCCCGAACTTGCGGGTTGATCTCTTCAACGCTCTGCCACCCGGCCTTCTCGATCTGTTCCCAACACAGCGCAACCAGTTCGCTGCGGCGCAACGCTCCGGCAAATCCAATCAAAAGCAACGCCCGGTTTCGTACACCGAGAATGGTATCCGGCAAAGTCAGCACCGCCTTGGCCAAGTCCACAGCAAGTAGCGGCTTTTTGCGTGCCCGTGCCATTCCTTTCTTGCGGCGAATCCCGGACATGACGCTCCGTACCTCGATCGAGGCCGTGGGCGACAACTGTCCCGCCGCATAGTGATACTGGCTGATGGCGGCCAAGCGGCGTCCAAGGGTCGATGGCTTCCGCGTGCGAGCACGATCCGTCACGTACATCGCAACTGTTTGCGGCGTCGCTGGACACGGGGATGCAGAATGCTCCCGGCACCATCCCTGGAAATCATCCCAGTCCGACAGATAGGCGCGGCGCGTGTTTTCCGACTTCGCATGACGCACATAGGCGCGAGCCTCATCGGCCAGCCGCGCCAACTCCGTTCCCACTTCACTATCGTGGCCCGGCATGTCAGGCCATGATACCGTGCCGGAGAGAAGCACTTTCCAACTTTAAGCTGGTCACACACATACGTCACGGACCCTCACCAAAGAGCTCTCTCATAATGGCTCCGGATTATCTTATCCGCAGTCACCAGCCGCGAGTTCGTATTGCATTGGGCCTGCGCCACAATGATACGGTCAAACGGATCACTCGTCCATTCCAGTTCCGTTGCCGCCGCCGCAATACCTGTGAATGCTTGCCCGCACAAGCTCACTCCGAAACTGGTACTCAGGTTCGCGTAAATTGCGGCCGCCGGCATGCAGATCCGCCCGCGCCGGTACAAATACGAGAACTCGAGGTATACCATCGGCGAGATCAACAACATGCTCGCTTCAATTGCTTCTATTGCCGCCACCGTCAGTTTTTCTACCAATCCGTCATGCAGCCAAACCGCAACGTGCGTATCGAGGTAGGCGACGCTCAAAGCTTTGCGTCCTCCGCAGCCCATTTCGAGCCAAGCTCTTCCAGCAGATCCGAATCAGAATCGATCAGCAAATCGGGATCCCCAACAATCGCATTCCGCCGCACGGCCCCAGCCAATTTGGACTTGGCTCCCACTGCCTCCAGCCGCAACGAAACGCCCTTATACTCGATCATCACCCGATCACCCTTCGCGGCCTTCTCCAAAGTTCGAAACAGGTTCTTTCGGAACTCCGTAGCAAGCATAAAGCCAAGCGTACATCCAACACCGTACGCCGTCAACTGCATAACGTACGTCTGCTTTTTCTGAGGGGAGCGGAAATGCGAGATCGAGGTAGCTCGCTCCCGGCTGCGAGTGAGCAGGGCTTGGGCTCGGAGAAGGAGAAATTCGGCTTCGGTGCTGGAACCGCGGCAGATCTTCCACCGATATGTCATAGGCGAATTCGATGTTTTCGTTGAACAAAGCGCACTCACCCAAGTTGCGCAGTTGGAGAAGATCCAGCCCCTTCGAAACCCCTGCAAACTGCGTTCTGGCTTCCGCTAGCCAATCGCGAGGGACCTTCATGGCCAGGTTCAAATCGGCGGCAAGTGCGGCGATGCGCGCGAGTTTAGCGGGTAACCCGTCGCGCTCGTACTTGGGCAGCAACTCCGGCTTCTTGATAATGGAGAAGTTACAGGCATGTGCTACGGCGATCGTCAGAAAAGCCGCGGCCGTAGCGCTTTCCAGGAACCGCTCCATTTCGGCGCGATGGATTTCGGCTCCAAGAAGATCCCCCTTGCAAAGGGCCAGTATGTAGCGCACCGCCTGGACAAAAGCCGGCCGGTCGCCTTGCAGCGTCTGCGGCATCTCGCCGATTGCCGCCAAAGTCTTGTCCGCGACGGAGCAAACCGGCCGTTGTTGAACCTGTTTATAGAAATTCGCGCAGGTGATCCGCAGGCGGGCCTTGCGGACATCCGGATTTAGGCCGTCGATCTTCTCAGCCTCGGCGAGGTATCGAAGAGCAGTCGGAAAGGCTTTACGTTTCTCGAAAGCGGACATCTCAGAAACTGCAACGGTTCTACATCCTGCGGCCTCGCGTTGTGCCACAGTTCCGCAACCTTTTCCGCGCCGGGGCCTTTCTGCCTTTTGGCCTATTCAGCCATGGAGTGAATACAGCGGGATGGGGGTCGATGACGCTGGCACGCTCGTATAGCGCCACCGTGTCTGTGGGCACACTGGCAGGAACCGTTGCCTTGATAGCCTTCTTGTATCCATCTACCTCCCAAGGAGCCAAATCCCCGAGTACCTTTGCGATATGCAGATAGACGGCTGCCGCCTCCGGACCCTCGGCCGGGAACCAGCCCTCCTCGACCGCCTTCTGCACAAAGGAATGCCAGGAGGCACAAGCCTCTCCCCGCAGGTCGTCCAATTCGAGACTTCGGGCCAGCATGTGCTATGGAACGCGGCATCCGGGTGCGGGCCGCCCCCATAGCAGCGTTCACTGTCTTGGTGTTGATTTCCTCGATAAGAGCGCGGATGAAGACGTACTGTTCTGAACTTTTCGAGATGAGCGGGCGCCGTCCGGCGGCACTCCGCAACGGCTTTGCTGATCGCGCGCACAATATCGCGGTCCTCGTAGCCCAGTTCAAAAGCCGCATCCAATTCCTGTGCCGCCTGTTTAAGAATGTCGGCGCCGCCCTGAACCCGAGCAAGCAATGCATCGGCCGCCTTAGTGATCGGTGAACCGGGCTTCTTGCCGCCATGAATCGCTTCGAAAACCGGTATGAGCCGGGCCGGAGCGGAGCTCGGCGGAATCGCGGCCAGGTAACGGCGGCAGGCCTCCGCGTCAAGGCGATACATGGCTGCCAATGCCCACACCAGCATTTTCCAGGATACCAGCGGGCTGTGGCGGGATACCTCTGACAGTGAGAGAATCTCATCGGTAACCGGTCCAATTGTGACAGCCACAAATGCCCGTTGCACCGCCGCGGCGGCTTAGTGCAATGGATGTTCCGCGAGGAAGGGCCGTGCAGGAAGCGATCTGGCTAGGGTCGTAGACTCTCTCCTGGATGGCGCGCTCAATGAAGGCGAGGCGCTCCGGGGAGAGGGTAGCGTCGCTGAGCGGTGCGAGGAGTTCATCCATCTTGCCGGACCGCGCCAGCGTATCGGCACTGAGCATGGCCAACCGTTCCTTCGCATTTGGAAATCGTTCACGGACGAGATTAAGTAGAGCGTTTGCTTCCACGCTGAGACCCGTTTGAGTCAACGATTGGACGCGGCCAATATAGGCGTCAATGAGGAGCGCCTCGGAAGCAGAGGTTCCATGAGCCTTGTGAAGGTCTTTGGCCTGGTCGAGACTGTTTTGCATTTGCCGCTGGAGATCAGCCCGCGAACTGTGGACTCGATCATCGCAAATTCCGCTGGCTGGACGGCTGGATTTTGCTTGGACCCTTTCGGCAACACGCAGATTGTTTAGTCGCTCTCTTCTCGGGGGTCTTTATTGTTAGCATGTCCGGGCGGAAACCAGAAACTAAACAACCACCGCCTGAAGGCGGTAGGGTTGCCAGGCGACTGAAAGTCGCAGGGCGCGACTGAAGCCGCCTGAAGGCTGTCCCGGCTGAGAGCCGGCTTAAGGCTCCGCGGGCGCGGTAATCTTGAATCCCTGATCGTCCTCGTCCCATTTC
>Ga0315912_10000386_pt1 | contig 86673 bp, 65 predicted proteins | sample VfabasoilMG_FD_204469 | JGI IMG/M metagenome (GOLD analysis project Ga0315912, IMG submission 204469) | Garden soil microbial communities collected in Santa Monica, California, United States - V. faba soil | ecosystem: Environmental > Terrestrial > Soil > Garden | place: USA: California... | reverse complement strand
ACTTCTGTGGATAGTTTAGGAAATTCATTTACAGAATGGGGAGTCACCAGAGCACCCGCCGGAACCAGAAAAAAGAATTAATGATGAGCAATTGACGCCTTTGTTGGTGACGCGTCGAACCGCCGCTAACACCAACAAAGGCGAGAAATGTGACAGGCATGTTTGAGAAAATAAGAATTAGAATGTTCGGTGGTCAGCCCACACCAAATATCACTGACAAGGTTTTGGACAGCATAATCCAGAAGGACTACCCCAACAATTCTCAAGGCGTAAAAAGGAAATTGGAATTGATTACTAGTTACTCTAAAAAAGGAAAGAACAGATTTGCAGCCGCCGTTCTTAAGCTCGCGGACAGAGACTTATCCAAGATCGACTCATTAATAGAAACGTGTAATGACGACTTTCGGGACGTGGTAATGCAAGCCGAGTACCCGCGAGTTTTAAAAGACGACCTTGATGACAAGGACACGGCTGACAAGAAAATGGCTTACTTGGCTGACTGGACAGATTACTCAAATTGGTTGAAGAAATATTGATGCCTTTGCTGGTGACGCGTCGAAGCGCCGCTAACACCAACAAAGGCGAAAGAATTGTGGAGCTTCGTGTCTTAGTGCCTTAGTGGCGAATATTAATTTCGACTAAACTATTTTCTGCCACAAGGACACAAAGGTACAAGGAAGCCACAATTTGTTCCACTTCCGCAAGCCATGGTCACTAGAATTCAACAATGGACATTTTCTTAAACCTCGGATTCCCTTTTACTTTTACCTCATACTTCTTTTGACCCTTTGAATCCTTCACCAACGGACGTGCCGGGGCGATTACAACACGCAATGCTTCGTCGAGGGTATTTGCCTTTTTATGAAGGAAGTTGGTAATATCAATCTCCACGTTGTGTTGATGGTCGCCGTGTTTGCCAAACAGATTGATCAGTCCTACGAACGACGGCTGACCAGACGCGTCCAGGTCTTCCTCCTTCGATGGGTTTATAAATACCCGAAAGGATGTGCCAACGGATTCTTCAAATTCAAAGTCTTCGAACACCAGCAACGTTTTCTTCGTGTCCTGTGAAGCGGCTTTGAGTGATTGGATTTTTTCGCGTGGTAAAGTGATCTTTAGTGAGACTGGTTTCTCGCTAAGCTTCGTGGGCAGATCCATGGTGCCAATTATTTTCCTGGGTTGCTGGAAAGGTGGTCCCTGCATCGCGACAGCGATTTCAAATTTGGGATAGGTTACCGGATCATCGTCGTATCGATAGTTCAACTGGTGCAGCGTGTTCAAAACATCCGATGCAGACAGCGACACCCTTACGCCGTTCTCATTGAAAAATTCGTAGGACGTTGCCAGCCAGCCGGGGTCAACCGGATTGGCGTGACCGGACGCGTTCAGCCATTTGTTCCAGAGGCGATCGATGTTGCAATGATGTAACCAGAAGATGGGATCACGGCCGGCCGTAGCGAAGGCACCCATGTCCTGGCCGATCAAAACGTGTACGCCGTCGTGTGGTGTGCTTTCGGCGGAAGACGAGAAGCTGTTAAAATTAGATTGGCTCAACGCGTTTGTAACATCAACGAAATCATCGGGAAGTTCTCCGTTGGTATTGGCCCACTCGTTTCTATTGGCATTATAAAAATTGCTGGCCGGATCCTGGAATTCCGGAGGTAAACTTCGGGAGCCCGTTAAAGAGTAGTTCCAGTAGGGAAGTGTTACGCGCGGGTCGGCGCTTGCCTTTCGCAAAATTCTTTCGAAATAGTACAGGTACATTCGATGCCAGGTATAAAAATGCAGCGTGCCATGCTGGCAACCGTCGAACAAAGGCTGCGGTGCGGCGTCGGATGGCGCACCATGCATGTTTGCCTGGTAGACCCAACTGTCTGTCACTGTTTCGGCTCGTGATTTCATCACACCCACACCTTGGTTGACCAAGTTCTTATTTGCGACCGTCAGGGTGTTGAAGTTTCTGCGAACATACGGTCGCCTCCAGAAAGGGAAGACGGGGCATCCTTTAAAGATGCAGGGAAAAATGGGTGACGGCTTTCGATAACACAATTGACAAATACCCTTTGCCTGAACAGCAGGCACCTTACCCAGTGGACCACGATGAAAATCAAATGAGCCTTTATATTTTTGAATGTCCGGAATGTCGTCGAATACGCGATCGATCTTGAAGACATCGGGAGAACAAAGGATCCTCGTGCAAATCTTGTTCTGTACAGCTTCGACAGAAAATTCTTCAAACTTTGAAAAGTCTGTGATCAGGGCATAGTTGTTTCGCGCTATTTCACCCAGGTCGAGCACAACCAGAATATTCTTGTCAGACGGAATAACAGGGATGGAGTTCTTGCTGATTTGCTCCACGCGCGGCTCGTAGAAATACACCGAATCATACTCCACGACGTAAGCCTGCGTGACACCGTCAAAGTTCTTCAACAGACTTGAAATGTCGAGACTCGTAACGCTGCTTCCTTTTAGTGGCTGAAACGCGGCGACTTCATCATAGAGGGATGAAATGTTCTCGGGAATTTCAATTTGAGTAAAACCCGTTGGTCCTGAAGGATTGCAATCGATCATCAGGATCGGTAGAAGAAACCACCAAATCCAATGGAGGGGGTATTTTTTCATGAGAGACGTGGTTAGTTTGTGAATGGCAACCAATTGAGATATCCGTATGGAGGATGAACCAACGGATAAATCGAGTAACTCAAATTAGCAAGAAACTATAACAGATTAGCGCGGCATAGGGAAATATACCAGAAGACTGGGAGGTAGCGTCCCTCGCCTTTGGTGGTGACGCGTCGAGGCGCCGCCAAGACAGAATTGTGGGACTTCGTGCCTTAGTGCCTTAGTGGCGAAGAATATATTTTCACTAAATTATTTTTTGCCACCAAGACACAAAGGCACAAAGAAGCCACAATTTGTTTTCCACTCATGTTGCAAGGCTTCAGGCTTGTTTCTCTCAAACCCGCACAACTTCTTCCTCCCGTTCACGCTTAATCCTGACCTTCGCCATCGGCCCAACCTGTATCGGTACTTTTTCAACTTCGATGTTGGCTGCCTCTAATCCATACATTTCCTCCGTCGACAAACTGATGGCCTTGATCATGCGGTATCCCGTGATGATGAATTGTTCGAATCTTGATATCTCGCTATCCGCGGACGCCCAGGAGTGCAGCGAGATAAATTTGAAATCGGCCATCATGCTGTATTTGTGAAGCGCAGCATAAGGGCTGGTCAGGTCGATCTCGCCATTGTCGGCCATCTCGTGTATGATCTTATTGAACAGGGTGTTCACCCTGTGCGGCGTTTTGAATCCCAACTTGATGCTCACAAAAAATGCTTTCCTGGGAATAATGGTATCAACTTTATACTTGCTTGCGAATGGCGTATCAACCGTCTCGACGTGGAGGAACCAGTATACATCGGCCCGCTTCGGTCGCTTTCGAAAGATCGAGTAAATAATATTCGAATCTATGTATCGCCGGCTATCGGCTACGGCAAGGTAGACGAGGTTAGTGGCTTCCTTTGGAATCTCGATGTCATCCTGCAAATCCTTGAGCATCGATTCATAGTGACGAAGGTCAACGAACTCCGTGTGACGTTGTCGCAGACGCCGTGCTTTGAACAAGACGAACATCAATCCAAAAAAGACGAAGGCAATCAGGAAGGTAAACCATCCTCCATGTTCGAACTTGTGTAAGTTCGATACGAGGAATAAAGTTTCCAGGCTGAAGAAGACAGTGGCCAGAAGGATTGACCTGTACGTGGATTTTTTAACCGTGGAGAAGTAGTGAACCAACAAGGACGTGGTCATCAACATGTTCACGGTGATGGCGAGCCCATAAGCGCCTTCCATCGCGGAAGACTCTTTGAAGATGGCCACGACCATGATGCTGCCGATCATCAGTATCCAGTTTATCGCAGGAATATACATTTGCCCTTTTGATTCGCTTGGATAACGGATTCGCGAAGCGGGCCACAACTTCAGTTTCATCGCTTCATTGATCAAAGAAAATGTTCCCGAGATCAAAGCCTGACTGGCGATGATCGTTGCCATGGTGGCGATGACAATTCCGACAATTAAAAACCCTTCGGGCATGATGGCGTAAAAGGGTATCCGCTCGCCGAGGTGTTCACCTTGTTGCGAAAGAAGCCAGGCGCCTTGTCCAAAATAATTCAGCAGCAAGCATACCTTAACAAATCCCCAACTCATTCTAACATTGCTCACACCGCAATGCCCTAAATCTGAGTAAAGTGCTTCTGCACCTGTCGTACACAGGAACACGCCGCTTAGCAGCAGGAAACCGTTGGGGTAGTGAGCGATGAGTGAAAAGGCGTAGTAGGGATTGATCGCCTTTAAGATCGTAGCGTTTTGAAGTAGTTGACTCGTGCCGAGAACGGCCAGCATCAGAAACCAGATCATCATGATCGGTCCAAATGTTCGACCGACAACATGCGATCCAAATTGTTGGAAAACGAAAAGGCACAACAGGATTACGATTACAATGCTTGTTGTTGGAATCTCCGGATAGATGAGTCGCAAGCCTTCCACCGCTGAAGAAACACTGATCGCAGGCGTGATAAAACCATCAGCGACAAGGGTACAACATCCGATGATTGCGGGATAGATTACCCATCCGGCTTTATAACGTCGCACCAGTGCATACAATGCAAAAATTCCACCTTCACCTTTATTGTCGGCGTTGAGCGCGAGGTAAATATATTTAATGGAGGTGATGAGCGTGAGCGTCCAAAAAACGCACGACACGCCGCCCAGGATCAGATCTTCCGTGATCGGCCGGTCGCCCACAATAAATTTCATCGTGTAAATCGGGGAAGTGCCGATGTCGCCATAGATAATACCAAGTGCCACGATCACTCCGGCGACGGATAGTTGGTGGTGTTTGTTACTTAAAGAGTCCATGTAAAATACTATTCATGTAAAGGGTTGCCATTGAATCGGTATCCGATACCAGATTCAGTGACGATGTAGGTGGGTCGGTTGGGATCGCTTTCGATTTTCTTTCGGAGTTGAGCTATGAATACTCTCAGGTATTGAGATTCATTTTGATGCGATGCTCCCCAAACCTGTTGCAGAAGATAACGGTGCGTTAGGACCTTGCCGTCGTTGCGCGCCAGCAGGGCGAGTAGGGAGTATTCCGTAGCGGTAAGTTTCACGGCGGAGTTATTCTTCTTTACTGTGCGATTGGCATAGTCGATGGAAAGGTCATTGAATGCGGCCGTCGGTATGTTTGGTTCACGACCCGCTTTGCGCAGGGCCGATCGAATTCTCGCCAGCAGTTCCCCTGTTCGGAAAGGTTTTACCAGGTAATCATTCGCACCGTTGTCCAGCGCCTTCACGATATCTTGTTCACCGCTTTGCACCGAGATGATGATCACGGGATTGGTGAACCATTCCCGCAGATTTTTTAGGACATCGTGGCCATTCTCATCCGGTAATCCGAGGTCAAGAAGAACCAGGTCCGGAGGGTGCGTGGAAACCATTATCACACCTTCTTTGCCCGTCGCGGCTTCCGACACCTTGTAATCATTGGACTGCAATGTGATCGTCAGCAGCTTCCGGATCTGTGCCTCGTCATCAATGACCAGAATGGAGTGACTCATCGTCTTTGATTTTGGTTACGTACGTTTTCTCGGTGTGAATCTCAATGGTGAACTTTGATCCGGCCACAGGAAGATTCTCCAACCGAACGGTGCCATGATGTGCTTCGACAAATCCCTTCACAATAGAAAGACCGAGCCCGGTGCCTCCTGTGGGAGATCCTTTTAATCGATAGAACTTTTCGAATACTTTATGAATTTCATCTTCAGGGAACCCCTTGCCGTTATCGGCGATCGTTAATACCAGGTGGTCGCGAACGCAGTTGGCCTGGATGGTGATCAACGTATCTTCGGGTGTATGCTGCGTAACATTCAGCAATAGGTTGTAGATCACTTGTTCCATCAAACCATAATCCAATTTGAAAAGAGGAAGTTGGTCGGGGATATCAACAGCCAACCGATATTGCTGAAGATTGCCTTCCAGTCGTTGCAGGGATTTGTAAACCAAATCATTGATGTCAACCCAATCTTTCTTGATCTGGAATACACCCGATTCGAGCCGCGACATGTTCAGTAAATTTTCAACCTGCTGATTCAGTCGTATCGATGCGACAGAGATTTCATCAACCAACTCGGCCTTGTCTTTTTCGGAGAGTCCGCCATGGTTTGATTGCAAATTGTCGGTGGAACCAAGAATGGTGGTGATCGGTGTTCGCAATTCGTGTGAAAGTGAATTGAGTAATATGTTGTAGAATCGAACTGACTTTTCTTTTTCATCTTTTTCTTTCACCGCTTGTTCCATCTTCCTGATCTTGTTGGTGAGCACAGCATTGATCAGCGCGATGACGAAGTACATCAAAAGCAAAAGCCGATCTTCGGCAGACCCTACAGACAAGGTGAACCGCGGGGGTATAAAAAAGAAATCCCAAATGATGGCGCTGAGAAATGCACCTACGAGAACGGGGACGATATCCAGAAACATCGCCAGAATGGAAACGCCCACCATGAGCATCAGCGCAATGACGCGGTAGCCGGTAAGATTTTGAAGTGAGAAGCCGATCAGGGCGACAGACAGTACAACCACAAGGGTTATTAAGAATTGCCTTTTGATGTTCGGCCGGTGAAAAAGGAAACGTTGCACGACTTCTTGTGACGCCTCAAAAGTAGGTGATCGTTTATAAAGATTTTGTAAAGATTTCGATACGGGACGCAAAGGTTTTGTAAAGGCGCTGGATTGGGTCGGAAGGTGAATAGTTGCGGTGATCCTTAGTGAAACTTTGTGCCTTAGTGCCCTTGTGGCGAAAGTCGATTCTGGTGGCTTTTCTTGCCACGAAGACGCCAAGGCACAAAGGAACACAAAGAAATCGCCGTGACGACGAGCATCTTCTCAATATATATAGAGTAAAAATCCAACCTATCGCGAAGTATATTCCGAGAACGTTATTTTAAACTTTGATTCATTCGTTTGTGGATTCGATTTTGTAAGTCCATGATTTTAAACTTACCTTAATAATTAGTTAACCCAACCAGCCGAACCATGCCAGATTTCTACTGCACGGATGAGGAATTATTGCTACGACTTCGCAAGGGCGATGAATGGGCCTTCGAACAGATATTCAAGAGGCACTGGCATAAATTATATTTGGTTGCACATGCAAAAATCGGATCGCATGCTGAGGCTGAGGAAATTGTACAAAATATCTTTTCCACACTCTGGGAAAAGCGAAACACCTTAGAAGTAACAAATCTCACGGGCTACCTATACCGTTCTGTCCGGAATCGCACCATCAATCAGATTCGCGATAAAATCACGCAGCACCGCTACTGGGAATACTACAAGCAGTTCATCCCGACGACGACCAAAAACAGCACCGAAAACGTAGTGATGTTCGACGACTTATCGGATGCAGTAGAAGTTGCGGTGAATCGCCTGCCTGAAAAGTCACGGCAGGTCTTCCGATTGAATCGCCTGGAGGGTAAATCAATTTCCGAGATTGCGAATCTTCTTAAGCTCTCCGAAAAAGCAATCGAATACCACCTCACCAAATCTTTAAAAGAGCTTCGTGTCCACCTCAAGGATTTCATCCTGATTTGGCTGATTCTCATTCAATAACCAGCCTTCTTACCAACATCTTCGTCTTCGTTTAGGGATTTTCACGGGTTTCGTGTCTTTATTATATGACATCCCAGGAATTCAAGACTTTGCTGGAAAAATACTCTAGAGGAGAATGCAATCAGCAGGAAGAAGAACTCATTCTACAATGGTATGAGCAGATAGGAGAGGAGACGAATGCGGAGATAAAGGAAGAGTTCCGAATAATCATTGAATCAAAAATCTGGAGCCGCCTCCAAAAGAATATTGATCGCGGAAATGGTATCCATCACCTTTCATGGACGCGGAGAATAGCAGCCTCCGTTACCATACTGGCCCTGGCCAGCGCCGCAGCTTTCCTGGTTTATTGGCAGATCAATCAAAAGCCTTTGCAGGCAGGCATCAAAAGTGATACGCACAAATCGTCCCCCGAATTTGTGCGCTATAGCAATAGCCATGATGTACCCGAAAAAATAACACTCGCCGACGGCAGCGAAGTAACGCTGGAAAGCCAGAGCGAAATCAGCTATCCAAAAGTTTTCGGCGACGACCGTGAAGTCCATCTGACAGGCGCAGCATTTTTCGAAGTCAAGCGCGATCCGGAACACCCGTTCCTGGTTTATACAAACAAGGTTGTTACCCGGGTGTTGGGTACAAGTTTTACGGTCAACGCGTATGAAGCTCAGAACATCACGGTGGTCGTAAAGACTGGCCGCGTTTCAGTTTACCGAATGGACGAACCAGAAGAAACAAAAGGTGAAGTCATTCTTACGCCAAATCAACAAGCGGTTTACAACCGTGCGCTCGATCGGGTTTCGAAAGAACTGGTCAGCAAGCCAGAGATCATTCAGAAAAATTCAAAAGTTTTGTTGATGGAATACGAAGGTGCTCCCGTGGTCAGCATCTTCCAGGCCTTGGAGCAAATGTATGGCGTTGACATTCAATACGACGATGAAATTCTTTCCAACTGTACGCTCACGACATCCCTTCAGGAAGAGGGGCTGTTCGAGCGTGTAAAAGTAATTTGTGAAGCTATCGGTGCGCGGTATGAAGTTCAGGGAACTTCAATAATTATCTCCAGCGAAGGATGTCATGAATAGAGTAAGTTTTTTAACCAAACAACAGCGCCTATGATGCTATAAAATACTGCACAAAAAAACAGGCCGATGATGCTGCTACATCACCGGCCCTCCTGCTTCGTGAAGATCACGAAACATTTAGTTTTTGCCGTTTTTCAATAACAAAAACATTCAAATCTATGAATAAACCTAAACCCATTCAACACGAAGTGTTGATATTCTTTATGAGGGTTACTTTGATTCAAATGCTGATTTTAGGGACTACGCTGGTGTTCGCCTACGCCACCGACGGTAGCGGACAGGGCATCCTGGACCGCAAGGTCACCCTGAAAATGGAGCAACAAGAGATTAAAGAAGTACTCGCCCGGATTGAGGATCAGGTTGGGGTGAAATTCACGTATCGGTCACGACTGATCGACGCGCGTAAAAAGGTAAATTTCACTTCTCAGGACAAACGTCTCGAAGACGTTCTCTATGATCTTTTTGATGAGAAAATTGATTTCTCCGTCATTGGTAAGCAAATCGTTTTAAAGCCCGTTGAAGATCCTCTCACAGAGGTAAAGAATCCCGGATCGCGACGCTATGCCGTGCAAGTCAGCGGCCGCGTGTCTGACCCTGACGGAACTTCCATTCCAGGTGTTAACATTCTCGTGAAAGGTACCACGTTAGGTACGGCCACGGATACCGATGGCCGTTATTCCATTTTGGTTCCAAACGAGAACGACGTCCTGGTGTTTAGCTTTATTGGCTATATCGCCCAGGAGGTGGCCGTAAACAATCGAACCACCATTGACGTCACACTGATTGCCGACATTCAGGAACTCTCTGAAGTCGTTGTCGTTGGTTATGGTGAACAGAAAAAGGTTACTGTTACCGGCGCCGTTGTGGGTGTGCAGGGATCCGACTTGCAAAAATCTCCTGCCATCGATCTTTCCAACTCCTTTGCCGGAAGGATGGCAGGTGTAGTCGCCGTTCAAGTGAGCGGTGAACCCGGCTATGACCAGTCGACGATCCGAATCAGGGGTGTTAATACATTGGGTAATCAAGATCCACTCATCGTTATTGATGGTATCCCGGGTCGCGTTGGCGGCTTGGGCAAGATCAGCCCGCAGGACGTCGAGTCTATCTCCGTGTTGAAAGATGCCTCTGCAGCGATTTACGGATCGCGTTCGGCTAATGGCGTTATCCTCGTGACCACCAAGCGCGGTAAAACAGGTCCCATCCAGGTAGCGTACGATTTCAATCATGGTTGGGCTCAGCCCACGCGTATTCCACAAATGTCTAACGCTCCCGAATATGCCGCCATCATGAACGAGATTCCGATCTACAAGAACATTCCATCCGCAGAATGGGGAACCGCCTGGACAGCCATCAAGCAAAATGGAACGTACACGTCGCCAACGAACGGAACTACGGTCAACGCTAACTATAGTCCCACCGACGTGCAGAAATACACCGATGGTTCTGATCCCTGGGGTCACCCGAATACCGATTGGTTCGGCGATGCTTTCAAAACCTGGTCGCCGCAATCCAGACAAAATCTGATGATCAGTGGCGGTTCTGAAAACGTCAAGATCATGACGTCGATCGGATATGTCAACCAGGATGCGTACTACAGAAATTCAGCCACCTACTATAAACAATACAGCCTGAGGCTGAATGTCGATGCACGCGTGAACAAGTACATCAACACGCAAGTAGGTTTACTCGCACGCGAAGAATCCAGAAACTTCCCCACCGAATCTGCCGGCGAAATTTTCCGCATGCTCATGCGCGGTCGCCCGACGGAACCGGAAGTGTGGCCTAATGGTCTGCCGGGACCTGACATTGAAAATGGTCAGAACCCTTACGTGATTACGACCAACGCCACGGGGTATCAGAAAAATCCAACCGACTACATGCAGAGCAACGGACGGATTGATATCACCAATCCCTGGGTGGAAGGACTAAAACTCACGCTGTTCGGTTCTGCCGATAAGGTGATTAACCAGAACAAAATGTGGGAGACCCCGTGGTATTTGTACACCTGGGATAAAATCACTTACGAGGCTGACGGTGTTACACCCAAGTTGAACAAAGTGATGCGGTCAACTTTCAGCGATCCGCGATTGACAACCTCAACGCAGAACGTTCTCCAAACAAACCTGACGGGAATGTTGACTTACGACAAAACTATCGGCGATCATTCTATCGGAATTCTGGCTGGTGTAACCAAAGAATCCGCGAAGGGTGATTTCGTTCAGGCTTATCGGAGAGATTACATCTCAACCTTGATTGATCAACCTTTCTTCGGTGGACCGACTCAACTCATCACCGGCGGTAACGACAATGCGAATACCTTTAACCGTACGCGCTTAGGTTACTATGGTCGTGCAACCTACTACTATCAGGAGAAATACCTGGCGGAGTTTCTGTGGCGCGTCGATGGTTCATCGTTCTTCCCGGAAGATCACCGGTTTGGTTTCTTCCCTGGCATTTTGTTGGGATGGAACATTACCAATGAAGATTTCTTTTCCAACACCGTATTTGACCGGTTGAAACTCCGCGCATCGTATGGAACGATGGGTAGTGACCAGGTGTATTACAACGGCGTGTTGCAGGAATATGCTTACATGGCGCTCTACGCTCCGGGAAGCTTCCCGATCAATACGCAGGTGGCAACAACACTGGAGGAAGGCTATGTGCCCAACCAGGATTTTACATGGGAACGTGCCAAGAACTCCAACATTGGTTTTGAAGGATCGGTGTTGCAGAACAGACTGGAATTCACAATCGAGTATTTTCACAACAAGCGCGACCAGATGTTGATCCAGAAAACCGGATCGACGCCAACTTCTTCCGGTATCGCTAACCGACTTCCTCCTTTCAACCTTGGTGAAATGAAGAATGAAGGATTTGAATTCACCATCTCCTACAAAGGCACGGCGAACAATGGGTTTACGTATAACGTCGGATTCAACTCGGGTTATAACAAGAACAAAATATTGTTCATGGATGAGACCAAGGCAAATCCGGAATACCAATGGCAAACGGGTCACCCACTGGGCGGATACCTCGCGTATCAGTCGGATGGCGCATTCCTGAGCCAGGCTGAAATTGATGCAGAGAGCATCGACTACAGCGAGGTTACGAGCAAACTCATGCCGGGCGATATGAAGATTGTCGACTATAACGACGACGGTAAGATCAACGCCGATGACATGGTGAGAATGGACAAGAGCAGCGTTCCAAACTTCAATTTTGGTGTGACGATGAACTTTACATTCAAGAATTTCGATTTGTCAATCTTGTTTCAGGGTGCAACAGGAGCGTTGCTTCCTTTCGGAACAGAGTCTGGCGACATTGGAAACTATTTGAAGTACAGTCATGACAATCGCTGGTCGATCGACAACCCGAGCAGTACCGATCCAAGATTGGCGATTCGAAACGACACTTATTACACGAGTCGCAGTACGGCAACGAGCTATGGTAACAACACCTACTTCCTCTTCAACAAGAACTATATCCGGTTGAAGAATATCGAGTTGGGTTACAACCTTCCCACACAAGTTGTGGCGAAAGTACATCTGACAGGCCTACGCTTCTATGTGAATGGTCTCAACCTGCTCACGTGGGACAAGTATAAGATCTTCGATCCGGAGAGTACCAACGGCGCGGGTTCTTACTATCCTCAAGCCAGGGTTATCAACACAGGTCTCCGTTTAACTTTCTAAAAGCAATGTTTATGAAAAAAATAATTCAGATCGGGATCGTGCTAGCTTTTACAGCGCTCCCTTTTTCATGTAACACCGACTTTTTGAATACGACGCCACTTTCGTTGGTTCCTGCGGAAACAACCTGGAGTGATGCGCCTTTGTCGGAGGCATTTGTGATTGGCATTTATTCGAGCCTGGGATATGGTGGATTTGAAGAACAAATGCTCGCCGCCTACACCGACGAAGCAATGTTTACGCACGCCGGTAGAAATATCAATACCTTCACCGAAGGTGCGGAGAGTCCTTCCAATCTTGCCTGGACAAGTCCTACATATCGTTGGACCGAAATGTATGAAGCGATCCGCGCGGCGAACACAGCGCTGATCAATCTTCCCATTGCTACTTTCCCGGACGGGACACAAAAGCTGGCAGACTTGCAAGAACAGCTGATAGGAGAATCTCACTTCCTGAGAGCATACTACTATCAGCAGCTGCTTCGATTCTACGGCGGTGTGCCCATCATCGAAACACTCTATGGATTGGAAGATGACTACACCATTGCCCGTAACACCTACGAAGAATGCGTTAACTTCATCATCGCTGATTTGGATGAAGCGGCGACTTTGTTAGATGGGAAAAGTATCGTACCCGGCAGAGCTTCAAAAATAGCGGCACTCGCCCTGAAGGCCCGCGTATTGTTGTACGCGGCCAGCGACCTGCACGATATACCGACAGCCTCGGCGAACTCTGCTACCATAGCCGGATATGCAGCCAAGGATTTGATCGGATATTCCGGCGGTAGTCGCGCAGCACGTTGGACAGCCGCACGCGACGCGGCGAAAGTAGTGATCGATGCATTGCCTGGATACAAAATGAATCTCGTTGCGCCAGTGACACCAGCGGAAGGAACGGCCAACTACCGCTCCTTGTCCATGGGTGGTGGAAGCGCCATCGCTGACCGGGTTGCAAGAGTGGATATTTTGTTCCAACGTTCGGAAACGCAATTGTACACCGTTGAAAATGATTGGCCGTTGGGCGGTATTCACTTTGGTATCAACAACGGACCGAACGGTTATCACAACTGGGCCGGAAACACACCTATTCAGCAACTGGTGGATGACTATGAAATGATGGACGGATCGAAGTTCAGCTGGAGTAATCCTACGCATGCGAGTGAACCGTATGCTAATCGTGATCCGCGGTTCTACGCCTCCATTTTGTTTGACGGTGCTACCTGGAAACCTCGCCCTGCCGACGTAGCGGCGATTGATCCTGTTAACCAGATTCAAACTGGCTACTACGACAATGGTGCGGGTGGTACGATCAATGGCGTGGACACGCGCGAATCAGCCATCGAGAACTGGAATGGTAGTCGCACACACTACTACGTTAGCAAGTTCATCGATGATGATCCTGCAGTCGTCGACAATCAATCTGGATTCCAGGTTGTGCCGTGGCCATTCCTGCGATACACCGAGATGGTACTCAACTATGTCGAAGCTTGCATCGAGCTAAACGATGAAACCGAAGCAAAGCTTTGGCTCAATAGAATCAGATTCCGTTCAGGTATGCCGGCCATTACAGACGTGGGCGCGGCATTAAAGGATCGATACAGAAATGAGCGCCGAATCGAGCTTGCCTATGAAGAGCACCGGTATCATGATGCGAGAAGGTGGATGATCGCAGCCACAACGTTGGGCCGCGGAATCAAGAGTATCCACATCGAGGCAGATTTGAAGGTAGGTCAAACCGCGAATGTGCCTTATCGATACGACAAGGCGAAGTACGATTACACCTACACGGTGGAAGACAATACTTCGAATGAAACCAGAACATGGGTTGACAAGATGTATTACCGACCCATCGCACGTGATGAAGTGAATAAGAACAATAAATTGGTTCAGAACCCGGGATACCCGACGAATTAAGTATCCCTGTTTATTCCGAAAATTGAAAATCTATCCCGACGCGTCGGGATAGATTTTTTTAAACTTGTTACAATGCATGCAAAGGTTTACGCCGCTATTCCTCCTGTTGATTGTCATTTCTTCCTGCGAGCGGAAACCCGTCGAGAACGATGCGGTGGCCACGCCGCCCACTAAACCTTTCCTGTTTACTTTACTCCATCCTCAGCAGACAGGAGTTTCCTTTGCCAACACACTGGAGGAAGGACCTAACACCAACATTTTAATGTATGAATACTTTTATAATGGAGGTGGTGTTGCGGCCGGCGATTTAAACAACGACGGACTGATCGATCTGTACTTTACCTCGTGTATGGGAGAAAATAAATTGTATCTCAACACCGGCAACATGAAATTCCGTGACGTGACGCCTGGTAGTGGGGCCGAAGGTCGAGCCGGACCCTGGAAAACAGGCGTTGCCTTCGCTGATGTTAATGGTGATAATAAACTCGACATCTTTGTGAGCTATTCAGGCGCCGTGAGCGATGACAACCGCGTCAACCAACTTTTCATCAATGAAGGAAACGATGAGCACGGCGTTCCACATTTCAGCGAGAAGGCGGCGGCATACGGATTGGCCAGCAAGGGTTACAGTAATCAAGGCTACTTTTTCGACTATGACCGCGATGGTGATCTCGACATGATCCTGTTGAATCACAATCCCAATTCGCTGCCGATACTGAACGAAGTGAGCACGGCTGAATTCCTGAAGAAAGATGATCCATTGAAAGGCGTAAGACTTTTGAAACAAACGCAGGGAAAATTCAGTGATGTTACGGTGAAGGCAGGGATCAGCGGGTCGGCACTCACGTATGGCCTCGGTGTTGGTATCGCCGACATAAACAACGACGGCTGGCAAGATTTTTACATTTCAAACGACTATGCCGTTCCTGATTATCTGTACATCAACAACCATGACGGCACCTTTACGGATAAACTCCAGAAAAGCTTGGGGCACAATAGCCAGTTCTCCATGGGTAATGACGTTGCCGATATCAACAACGATGGCTGGCAAGACGTCATCACGCTGGACATGCTTCCGGAAGACAATCATCGACAAAAATTATTATTGGCGCCGGATAACTACGCCAAGTTCGACTTGAATGTGCGCACCGGATTTTATTACCAGTACATGCGCAACATGTTTCAGCTGAACAATGGCAACGGAACGTTCAGCGAGATCGGCCAGCTCTCGGGCATGGCCAACACCGACTGGAGTTGGGCTGCGTTGCTGGCGGATTACAACAACGATGGTTGGAAAGATCTTTTTGTCACCAATGGATACCTGCGAGACTATACCAACCTCGATTTCATCAAGTACATGGATGACTTCGTGAAATCAAAAGGCCGCCTGATGCGCGAAGATGTTGTCGAGCTCGTCAGCCATATGCCGGCATCCAATGTGGTGAACTACATTTTCTCCAATAAGGATGGTATTCATTTTTCCAACGAAACAAAATCGTGGGGCATGGATCGCCCTTCGAATAGTAATGGTGCAGCCTACGCTGACCTCGACAACGACGGCGATCTGGACATCATCGTGAACAATATCAACCAGCCGGCTTTCATCTATCAGAATGAATCGAGCAAAGGTCCTGACAATCATTTCCTGCAAATAAAATTTCACGGATCTGGAATGAACACGCAAGGGGTCGGAGCCAGGGTAATTGTACAAAGCAAGGATCAGAAACAATATTTCGAGCAGGTGACCACACGCGGCTACTTGTCGACGGTATCACCGGTGCTGCACGTGGGTCTTGGGAAGGAAAGTAAAATTGATACGCTGATCATTCAATGGTTGAGCGGAAAGCAGCAGACGTTAACCAATGTGGATGCAAACAAGGTATTGACCGTTTTGGAATCCGATGCGAAAGAACAGAAAGCGGTAGCGCCCAAATCTTCGCCGTTGTTTAAGGAAGTGAAGTCTCCGATTGCCTATCAACATAGCTCACCTCTTGTCAATGACTTCAAGCGGCAACCGTTGCTCATCAGCCAACCATCGTACTCAGGTCCGTGCATGGTGAAAGGTGATGTCAACGAAGATGGGTTGGACGATATCTATGTCGGCGGCGGCAATGGACAGTCTGCGTCGCTATTTATTCAACAACGAAATGGATCATTCATTCCGAAAGTAGTAGCGGCATTCAATGCCGACAAATTATGTCATGATGCCGACGCAGAATTTTTTGACGCCAATGGTGATGGTCACGTCGACTTATACGTTGCCAGTGGTGGATATCATACCATGGAAAGGAATGACGAGAAGTTTCAGGACCGACTCTATATTAATGATGGAACCGGAATTTTTGACAGGAGGAAGGATGGCTTGCCTGAACTTCGTGGAAGTAAAGGATGTGTTGCCGTAGGTGATGTCAATGGTGATGGCCATCCCGATTTGTTCGTGGGAGGTCGTGTAGTGCCGGGCCGGTATCCAGAAGCTCCACAAAGTTGTATTCTCATCAACGACGGGAAAGGCAAATTTACCGATCAAACAAAAAGTATCGCGGAAGAGTTACAGCAACCGGGAATGATTACCGACGCGGTCTGGACTGACCTTAATAACGATAAACGCGATGACCTCATCGTCGTCGGTGAATGGATGCCGGTGATGATTTTCATCAATGAAAACGGAAAACTGAAGAACCAGACACAAACCTATTTTGGTAAGACTTACAGCGGCTGGTGGAACAAAATTTTAGTTCATGATTTCAACCATGACCAGAAGCCAGATTTGTTGATCGGTAATATTGGAACGAATGCGCAATTCAAGGCGTCCGATTCAGAACCGGCGGATCTCTATTATAAAGACTTCGACAACAATGGTTCAGTCGATCCGTTCTTCTGCTTCTACATCCAGGGCAAGAGCTATCCCTATGTAACGCGCGATGAAATGTTGGAGCAAATCGGTGCGCTGCGAAAACGGTTTACCACTTTTGCAAGCTACGCTGACATTACGCTCAGCGATATCTATAAATCCGAAGAGTTGGCCAGTGCTGGACACCTGACCGCCAACCATTTTGAAACCACGTTATTTCTCAGTGGCACCGGCAATACATTTACAGTTATGCCGCTGCCCGAACAGGTGCAATATTCTCCAGTTCACACGATCACGATGTTGGATTACAATGGGGATGGTGCGGACGACCTGTTACTGTGTGGGAATGACAGTCACACAAAAATTCGGTTGGGTAAATTCGATGCGAACTATGGCGTGCTGTTACAGGGAGATGGGACGGGCGCCTTTCAATACGTATCTCAGGCGACATCCGGATTCGAGGTGAGGGGAGACGTTCGAAGTGTATTGACGCTAAAGGATGTATTGCTGTTTGGAATTGGTCAGCAATCGATCAAAGCATATAAGCGACAATGAGGAAATCCAGTGCACAAAGGTCACAAAGGAGACACAGAGGCTCACAAAAACCCTTTGTGTCCTTTGTGGCTCTTGGTGCTCTTTGTGAAATGGATTTCCTTCCATACATCCGAACACTGACGATGCTGTTGGTTGCGGCCATATTTCTTCCGGGGTGCAGTAAACGATCCAAAGAGTTCACCCCCGAACACGTGGCGTTGACCTGGGCCGACATGACGTTATACATTACCAAGAACACACCCGCCAATTCGCCGACGTTCGCTTCACGCGGTTTCGGCTACATCGGACTTACCATGTATGAATCCGTCGTGAATGGATTTCCGGATCATAAATCTCTCGCCGGTCAATTGAATGAATTGCCCAGCCTTCCCCTTCCACAAAAAGATGCGGACTACGACTGGACCCTTTCACTGAACGCAGGTCAGGCTTACATTCTCAAGAAGATATACATTCAGACATCCGACGCGAATAAACTCAGAATTGATTCGCTGGAGAAATTGATTTATGACCAGTTCGCAGGAAAGGTTTCGCCGGAAATTCCGAAACGATCAGTCGAGTACGGCAGGGCAGTAGCGGAAGCGATTTTTCAATGGTCCGTCACGGATGGTGGGCATCGTGGGTACTTAAAGAATTTTGATAAGAAGCTCGCCGGTCCGTCGGCACCAGGTTCGTGGGAGCCGCCATTGTACGGCCAATCGTTTAGCCACTACCCTTTGCATCCGTATTGGGGCAAGAACAGAACGTTTGTGAAAGCGAATTCCGAATTGCCGACACCTCATTTCATTCATTATGATACCTCAAAGCAGTCGGACTATTACAAGCAGTTTATCCGCGTGTATCAAAAAAATATTTCTGTTACGCAGGAAGAAAAAGAAGCCGCGCTCTGGTGGGCCGATGATCCAGGCGAAACCTTTACACCACCCGGACATTCCTACTACCTCGGCCTCGTGGTATTACGCAGCAAGAAGGCTGACCTCATAAGCTGCGCGGAAACCTTTGCGCACATTGGCATGGCTACCGCTGATGCCTTCATCAATTGCTGGAAGTGGAAGTATCATTTTTGGTCGGAGCGACCCTCCAGTTTTGTGACGCACCAAATCGATCAGCGCTGGGAATCATTTTGGCCCGATCCACCTTTCCCCGCCTTTCCATCGGGTCATGCCACACAAGCTGGAGCCGCCGCGACCGTAATGATTGATTTGTTCGGAGAGAATTTTACCATGGTCGACAGCGCGCATGCCGCCCGGCCACGCGATGACTTGCGTGGTGTGGATTTTAAGCCGAGGACTTTCACATCGTTTTGGCAGGTAGCGGAAGAAACCGCCAATTCAAGATTTTATGGAGGCATCCATACGTCGCAAGACAACGACGTCGGACTGGCGCAGGGAAAAGTGATCGGAGAAAATGTTAATGCCTTGCAGTGGAAGAAATGAATTGTAATCATCCCTTTATCCATTCATTACTACTTAGGAGATTTTTCCTAGGCGTAGTGGCCGCTTTCTTTTTCTACTCGGCAGCCGCCCAAAAGGCGTTCACCGATGTGACAAAGGAATCTGGGATCAAACATCAGTTTGCTGTTCTTGATGGTATGTTTGGCGGCGGCGCCTGTGTGCTGGATGTGAACAACGATGGATGGGAAGATATTTTTATCACCGGCGGAAAGAACGACGACGTGCTGTACATGAATAATGGTAATGGAACTTTTAAGGATATTTATCCGCAATCAGGATTAGAGAAGACGCGGCACTACGTTACCCAAGGCGTTGCCGGTGCCGACGTGAACAAAGACGGTTGGGTCGACCTCTTCATCACCACCATTTCCTCGCGCGATAGCGTGAAGAAAATCCCAAGGGCGGAGAACCTGTTGTTCCTGAACAATGGCAATTCCACTTTCCGCGATGTAACCGAAGAATACGGTTTAACCAACCTCAGCTCCTTTAGCATGGGCGTCTGTTTTGGAGATATCAACGCTGATGGTTATCCAGACGCTTACATTGGAAATTACTTTCAGGATTATGATGGACCGCTGAATTCCATCAACGATGCTACCATTGTCAATGCCAGTGCGACATCGAAGGGTTACTTGCTAAGAAATCAAAATGGAAAATCGTTTGTCAATGTTTATGCTGACTATGGTTTAGGATACCGTGCCTTTGGCTTTGGCGGCACCTTCACGGATTTCGACAACGACGGCGATGTGGACTTGCAATTGAATCATGACTTTGGATATAAGGCTGTGCCCAATGTTTTCCTGGTAAACCGTTATCCCGACAATGAATTTGTAGATGAAGGGAAATCTTTAGGAATGGACCTGAAGATTAACGCCATGGGAACCGCCATTGGTGATTACAACTTCGATGGCTTGCTCGACTACTACGTCACGAATATCAGATTCAACCGGTTTATGGTCAGTCAGGGTATAGGGAAATCTTTTGTGGACAAAGCCAAGGAGATGAAGATGGATTATGTGTCGATCAGCTGGGGAACGAACTTCGCCGACTTCGATCACGACACGGATTTGGATTTGTTTGTAGCGAACGGTGACCTGAACCCCAACGATGTACCGCTGCCAGACTACTACTTCGAAAACAAAGACAAAGTTTTTCAAGAACTTGCTCCGGCAAAAGGTCTGAACGACTATGGTGTCGGTCGCGGGTCTGTAGTACTCGATATGGATAACGATGGTGATCTTGATATCCTGGTAGTAAATCAAAAGCCGGTTCTAACCTATCCGGTTTCTTCACAGACACGGCTCTACCGAAACGATTCAACAAAAGGTAACTGGATCAAAATCGCGCTCAAGGGTGTTGAAGCGGAATCACGTGGCCTCGGTTCTCGCGTGGAGGTGGTGATTGGAAACAAGAAATTGATTCGCGAGATCGATGGTGGTTCAAGTCACTTGTCGCAAAATTCTACCATTGCGCATTTTGGTCTGGGTGACGCCACCGTTGTGGATTCGGTAATTGTGAAATGGTTGGGAGGGAAGAAGCAGGTTCTTGTTCAGCAGCCGGTCAACACTATGATCACCATAGTAGAAACGGTTGAACCAGGGAACCGCCGGTCATTAATACCAACAATACTATTTGCTGTGGTGGGGCTTGGTATCATTCTAATCATCTATCAAAAGTTTCGAAGGAAAAAGTGAGTTGATGCCTCTGTGGCCCTAGTTGTTTGTTGGTGTTCCCGCTTGGGCTTATGATTTTGGTTTCTCTGGAATGTACCGGCGGGGTCACCAACAAACGCCCGCACTCAATAATAATCTCGAAGTAGAAAGACTTTCTGCAGGTGGCCGATTGTTGGTCACCCTCTGTGGCCCTCCGTGTCCTCTGTGTCTCTGTGGTGAAGAAAAAATACTCCAAAACTATTTTTCACCACAGAGACACAGAGGCACAGAGGGGCCACAGAGGAGTATGCTCAGAACTTCTTTTCGACCCCAAGTCCAAACAACGCAAAGTCATACTTCACCGGATCAGCCGGATCCAGCGCCCGAAGATTCTGCGTTAACTCCAGCGCCGTTAGCCAGTCCGTTTGTTTTCGTTTGATGAGCTTCAGTTTACGCGCCACGCGATCGACATGAACATCGCAGGGACAAATCAGCTGTGAAGGTTTGATCTTCTTCCAAATTCCAAAATCAACGCCACGATCGTCGGAGCGAACCATCCAACGCAAGTACATCGCCAGTCGCTTGCATGTTGATTTTCGGGTTGGTGTCGGAATGTGTTTTCGTGTTCTTCGTGGTGCATCCTCCAGGCTGAAGAAAAGATCGTGAAATTGAATGAGACCCGCCTCAACCGTCTCCGCGTCCTTCACATAAAAAGCATCTTCCAGGGACTCGTGTTGTTGATAAAACCACTTCAACGCTTCCACAAAGTATAAGGTGTCGGTGGTGTTGAACGTACGGTGTTTAAAATCAATGAGGCGCTGCAGATCTTTTTCCTGGTGGTGAAGGATGAAATCATGGGGACTGCCGTCCATCATTTCCATGAGCTGTTTACTTTTCTTAATAATGGTGACGCGTTGACCCCACGCGAGAATGGCAGCAAACAGTCCGGCGATTTCGATGTCTTGCTTTTTGGAAAACCCATGGGGTATGGAGATGGGATCGCTGACGATGAAGTCCGCCCGGTTGAATTCGTCCACCCGGTCGTTGAGAAAAGCCTTTAGTTCTTCACCCCGCAATATTCGTTTAGCCACACATCAAGATGTTTGCGTAAGATTAAGAGAATTCTGTCAAATGCTAATACTTCTCCAAGGGGAATTGCGCGAATCCCCTCGCCTTTATTACCTTTAAGCTACATCCTTTTCTTGTATGAGACGCTTTCTTAGAATTGCATCGGTTGTGTTGACCTTGTTGGTAATCGCAGGACTTTCATACGTCCTCATTATGTTTCCCCCCATCATGACGGGCATGGCGTCGAAGACCATGTGTTCATGCGTCTTCGTTTCCGGAAGGACTCCGGAGAGCGTTACCGCGGAAGAACTGCAGGTCTTTCCCGGGATGGACCTCGCGGAGATGAATATCAACTACGAAGACTCCACCGTTACTTCATCCATCCTGTGGCAAACCAGCAAATCGATTTTCAGAAAAGGTATTGGATGCACGCTGTTGGCGCAACGACCCGAAGCGGAAGTACGAAGCCAGAAGGTCGTGCTGGCCATACCGCCAACCGTCAATCAGGATTCGATTCCCTGGCCATCAGGAGACTTAATGCCCGACTCTATAATTGAAGGTGTCGATTACGAAAAAGTAAAAAAGGTAGTAGACGAAGCGTTCGCTGACATCGATCCGAATAATCCCGTCTTCACACATGCCGTCGTTGTTCTTTACGATGGACAACTCATTGCTGAAAAATATGCGCCGGGATTTGATCGCCATTCCGTACTGATGGGCTGGTCCATGAACAAGACGGTTTTAAGCGCGTTATTCGGTACCCTCGTAAAAGACGGTAGGCTGGCCATCGAAGATCCAGCGCCTGTTAAGGAATGGCAGTCGGACGAGCGAAAGAATATTACCATCAACAACCTACTGCAAGCGAGCAGTGGACTGGACTGGACCGAGTCTTATTTTTCACCTGGCGCGGATTTTCACCGGATGTTTATCAAGAGTGATGACAAGGCTGCGTTTTCCGCTGATCACAAACTGAAGCACGAGCCGGGGACATTCTTTCAATACTCCAGCGGTACCACCAACATACTTTCAAGAATCTTGCGGGAAACTCTGGGCGATAGTGTCTACTATCGATACCCATATGAAAAACTCTTTTATAAGATTGGAATGAACCATGCCATCATGGAGGCGGATGCCTCGGGGACTTTTGTTGCCTCGTCGTATTGCTATGCTTCTGCGAGAGATTGGGCGCGTTTCGGATTGTTGTACCACAATGACGGTGTTTGGAATGGCGAGCGCATCCTCCCGGAAGGATGGGTAAAATATTCCTTCACGCCAGCGCCAGCGGCGCCGAAGCGCGAATACGGCGCGCAACTCTGGCTTAACCAGGGTGAACCGGGTAATGAATCAAACGTTGAATATCCCGGTCTTCCAACCGAAGCCATCATCTTCGACGGATTCGAAAAGAATTATGTAGTACTGGTGCCTTCCAAAAAATTAGTCGTCGTGCGTTTGGGTGTCACCCACAACACGAACTTCAGTTTGGCAAACCTGGTGAATGGCGCGATGGGCGCAGTACCTTAACGGTGTAAAGTTTTTTCCAGATTAGAACTATCGCCAGCGCTGTCAGGTAGAGCATACAAGCATAAGCAAACCAATCCCCAAGAACAGCATACAACGTTGTGACGCCGGTCACGGGTAAATAGGCGGTCAATACTTTTGTTTCGTTATCATAAAAATCCCGCTGTGCCACAATCCGTCCATAATGATCGCAGGCCATCGAAGTAGCACCGCTCACGGGGCGGAGAACAGAAACACCATTTTCAATTGCTCCTACACGAGCCATGTTTCCATGATAAGGCGAGACTTCCTTCCAGTCGCCCGAAGGTAATAGTAGAATGCTGGTTTGATGTCTTCCGGCTTGTCGCATCAACTGGGGGAAGTCGGCATCGTAACAGATCGACGTAGCAATGTTGCCGAACGGCGTTGATACGGTTGGTACCAGGCCATCGCCCGCGACGCTTCCTTCCACCAATGGAACGGGTTTATTTTTGAAGAAGGTGTTTACGACTTGTCCCTGCGGGTCAATCAACAGCGCCTTGTTCTCGATATACTTTTTTCCGAATTCAATTTTTCCGGGGATAAAGGAACCCATTGTCAGGAGAAGATAAACATTGTTGTTCATGGCGAATGCTTTTCCTTTTTCGATCAGACTATCTTCCTTTGGTTTTACGGTAAACATTAACGCTTCTGAAAACGAAATGATCCTGGCGCCCGCCTTTGCTTCGCGACGTGCCATCAAGAATAAGCTGTCTTGAAAGGATTCCAGTGCGGCATGCGTTCGTTCGAATTTTTTGTTCAGTGGATCCTCGACAAAGGCGGACAACGCAAGATTCAGTTCCTGCAGCTCAGGCGACGTTTGCGTGAGAGAACGCGAATCGAAATGAATTTCCTTTCCAAAGGCGTCGCGGTACATGACGCGCAACGGATGAAGGTTGAGCGCCGTGATACCTGCTACCCGCACAGTGTTTTCAGGCTTCGAGAAATAGGGATTGATCCGAAATGTTCCAAATAGAATGATCAAGAGAAAGGCAGACGCATAAAGGATCGCAGGAACCTTGATCTCAGCCCAACCGCGTTCTACAGACCAGGCTACTAACGCCGCAAACCAATAGATGATGAATGTAATTCCCCACAACCCGGTAAGGGACGCCAGTTGCATCAATGGAAGGCTCTCAACTTGCGTGTAAACGATGGAGCCCCACGTTCCGCTTCCCATGAAAGAAGTTACGTATTCATACACCACCATTAAGCAAGGAAGCAAGAGCGTAGACTTCCATCCTGAAATCTTGGATGCAAAAAGGCGGTTGATGAAATAGGGAATCGCACCGAGAACGCTGACTTGAAGGGTAATGACCACGAGGAAAATTCCCGGAAACGGCATCACCTTGTAATTGGCAAGCAGTCCCGAAAGAAAAAGCACGCTCAACGCGGCCAGAAATGATTTGCCCGGTTTCAGCGCGCGCATGGTCAGCAAGAGAAAAACAGGCACCACCCATGCCGCCGGCGCGAAAACCCATTTAGGCGACAACAGCGAAAATGCCAGGGTTGCTACCATTGCAAACGCAATCGTCTTTTTGTGATCTCCGATTTTCATGATTGTTTTTTTTACCCGAAGTACGGGTTATGGATCGATAGGGTCGACCGAATTCCGGAACTCGAACGCATTTCTAGCCCACGGTTTCAACCGTGGGTGAGCATGCGACCGAACAATGATGTTTACGCCGACCTTCGATGGTCGACAACAACCCAACGATGATGCTAACCTCGGGCATTGATAATCGAAGCCTTATACGCCGACGGTGTCATGCCTGTCTTCTGCCGAAAAATGGTATTGAAAGACGATTTTGAATTGAACCCACATTGATACATGACCTCGAGGACTGTGAGTCCTTTATCTGTGGATCGTTCAAAAATTCCCTTCGCTTCGTTGATACGGTAGGTATTGATGAAATCAAAAAAAGTCTGTCCGAACACATCATTAATGCCTTGCGATAGTTTTTTCGGAGATAGATTGATCAACGAAGCCAAACGATCCAGCGAAAGATCAGGATCGAGAAAGGGCCTTTGCCTCACCATGAGTTCTTCTAACTGTTTTTGGAGCGCCCGTTTCGCATCATCCGAGAGCAGCGGAGTAGCATATTTTTTTTGAGTGGAAGGAGGATCGGATTCAATGCCTGAAAAAATGTCGGGTTGCTTCAATCCTTTCCACAGCACGATACTGAGAAAGATAAACAGCAAGACGAAAGCCAACGAGAAGACCGCTGGAAAGTATTCCCGAAATCCAAGTGGTGGTAGGAATGTATACGTAATAGAAATTGAAAGAACCACGCCCACCGATGCCAGCATAAACACGAGCCAGTTCAGGTTGATGCGATCGATGCTCGAAAATTCCTCCCGGATCTGTTTTCGATAATGCGCGACTGTTCGGAGCGCAAGGACCAGATAGCTAATCACATGCAGATACACCAAGGCGACGGAGAAGTAGAAGCCCGGCGGAAGCGTTTGCCTGACAATCGCCTGTTGGATGAGCTCTTGATATTCCGCGGATTGTAAATGATAGAACAGCTGATACGAGATCGTGATCAAAAGAAACGGAATGAAGTGGAGCCAATGTTTCTTCGTCAGGCGAAAATACTTGTACACCATTGACTGGGTGTAGAAGTATAAGATGGGTCCCAACAGAAAAACGAATCCATCCTCCAGGTGCGCCAGTTGCGGGTAGGTCGTATAGAAGCCTGCAAAGGCCAGCACGCCGTCGGCGATGTTCAGCAGGAGTAGGAGAAAGAAGCACCCGAGTAACCGGTTGCTGATCGTCTTGCCTTTCTTCGTGGTGAACAAGAACAGCGCCATCAACGCCAGCTGAAATAGAATGAGCGTCGAGAGGATGGTGAGGAGCGAGGTCATGATGTCAATCTACCGGATAGGTGATCCCGCAGATCTTACGAATTTCATCGAGTGTATGCATGAGCTGCAAAGTGTCGGCATGTGTCATCACCGGGCTTTCTGTCAATCCTTGCCGGAGGCATTCACCAACATGCCGGGCTTCGAACTGGTACCCGTACCCGTCTTCGCGACGCGTCTCAACTGGAACAGGTTCTTCTTTTCCGATAACCAATTCCACATGACCAATCGCGTTGTGGAATCTGTTTCGCCATTGAATGCGCCCTTTCGTTCCGGCAATCACCGCTTCAACGGGTGTGTCGGCTACAAAGGATGACGACAACGTAGCCAGCACGCCGTTTCTATAGGTAAATACGGAAGACCATTGTTCGTCGACGCCTGTGTCATGCCGAACGATGGATGCAGTAATAGAATCAGGTTTCCCCAATAAAGAAAGGGCAAGGAACACGGGATAGATGCCGACATCCAGCAATGATCCCCCGCCTAGCGCCGGGTCGTATATCCTTTGTGCTGGAGGATCGGGTGCGCGGAATCCGAAGTCGGCTTGAATCCATTTGATTTCTCCCAGTTGTCCCGAACCGATGATGGAAACGACTTTCTGATATTGGGGAAGAAACTTGGTCCAAAAGGCTTCCATCAGGAAAACCTTTTTAGCTTCAGCGGTGGCAATCATTTCCGACGCTTGTTGCGAATTCAGCGCGAATGCTTTTTCACAGAGCACGGCCTTGCCATAATTTAAGCAAAGCAGCGTGTGCTCATGGTGCAATCCGTGCGGGGTAGCAATGTAGACGACATCAATTACATCACTTTTTACCATCGCCTCGTAGGAAGTAAACGTGTGCTCAGCATTGAACTGCTTTGCAAATGCTGCCACGTTTGCTGCATCGCGCGAGGCGACAGCCGCGAGGCGGGCACCTTCAACCAGGCGAAGGTCGTTGGCAAATTTGTGGGCTATCTTGCCGCACCCCAGTATGCCCCAGCGGATCGTGTCTTTCATTGAATATTGGATCTTCTTGTAAATTAAAAATAATTTTGAGGCGATGGCGAAAAGCGGAAAACACTTCCATTTTAAGAGGTTCTCTATAGCCCATGATCGGTCTACCATGAAAGTGGGAACCGACGGCGTGTTGTTGGGAGCCTGGGCCGATGTGTCGGGAGCGACACGACTGCTGGATATTGGAACGGGCACCGGCGTAATCGCCCTCATGCTGGCGCAGCGATCTGCCGAGAACGCTCACATTGATGCACTCGAAATTGAGCAGGCCGACGCGCAACAAGCACGCGAGAATGTTAAAGCCTCACCGTGGCCGGACAAAGTCTCCGTTTTTCACAGCGCTCTCCAGAATTTCGATTCAGCTGAACTTTACGACACGATTGTGTCGAACCCCCCTTACTTTATTCAATCTTATCTTCCTCCCGATCAGAGAAGAAAGCATGCGCGTCACGATCTGTCTTTGAATTTTGATGACCTGATCGCCGGTGTCGCGCGACTGTTAAAGCGCGATGGAAAATTTAGCGTCATTCTTCCCGTCACCGAAGGAACAAGGTTTATTGAACTGGCATCTGCCAGGAAATTTTTTCTGCTTCGACGCTGTGATTTCAGAAGCCGAAAGGAAAAACCCGTCGAAAGAATCCTGCTCGAGTTTAGCTACCACCAACCAACTTCACTGCAGGAAGACGAGTTGATTTTATATGAAAGTGGAGAGGTTTGGACCCCCGCTTATAGGGGTCTTACACGCGACTTTTACCTGCATATCTGAAAATCGTGCTCACCTGATTTTTCTGGTTTTTAGTAAAATTTCTTTCTGATAATCAGGTACTTACAAAACATAAAATATATGTTTAAACATATATGAACGATCCCGTGTTATACTTGCAAACGAAAACTTTTAAACATTTATGAAAAAACTGAACACCTTATTGGTAATGCTGGCTTTTGCAGGAAGTGCGATGGCTCAAGGAACTTGGACCATTGATAAGCCGCATTCAAAAATTGGTTTCGCTGCAACCCACATGGTGGTAGCAGAGACTGAAGGAGTATTCAAAGACTATGAAGGAAAAGTAGTCAGTAAGGCTGCTGACTTTGCAGGCGCCGAGATTGAATTCACCGCGAAGGTGGCGTCCATCAATACAGACAACGAAAGACGCGATGGACATTTAAAATCACCAGACTTCTTCGATGCGGAGAAATATCCTGAGATCAAATTCAAAGGAACATTAGTAAAAGACGGTGGCAAGTATCTTCTGAAGGGTGACTTCACCATGAAGGATGTTACCAAGCCCGTTGTATTTGATGTAACCTACGGCGGTTCTACCAAAGCGATGGGCGGAGAGAAAGCAGGTTTTAAAATCAACGGTAAAGTAAACCGCTTTGATTACAACCTGAAGTGGGACAAAGCATTGGAAACCGGCGGACTGGTTGTGGGCCAGGATATTGAGATCATCTGCAAGATCGAATTGAACAAGCAAGCCTAATAAAATCAAAGGATGGGATTTGAGACTTCCTCAAATCCCCTCTTTAAATTTTCAGCGGTTATGAGAATTGAAGACGAGATAAAACAATCCAAATTTAGAGACGCTTATCAGCGCGCGGTCGTCAATCTTATCTACACTGCGAACTGGGTGCAGAATCGTAATCAGGAGTTTTTCAAACCCTTTGGTATCACGGCTGCACAGTTTAATATTCTCCGCATCCTCAGGGGACAACACCCGGAAAGTATTTCTGCAACGGAAATCAAATCCAGGATGCTGGATAAAAATTCTGATGTATCGCGCATGCTGGTACGTCTCATCGCCAAAGGCCTGGTGTTAAAACGAGTTTGTCCGAAAGACAAGCGCGCCTTTGACGTACTCATCACCGACGATGGACTCGAGCTCCTCGGGTTGATTGATAAACACCAGGCGCAGCACGAACAGTTTTCTTCCGTGAGCGAAGAAGAAGCGACTTACTTAAGCGATTTGCTCGACAAGTGCCGAAACGGCCACTAGTCGCGGATCTTTTTAAGTTCCTCCCGAACAAAGGTCATTAACTCATTGATGTACGGTCGGCTGAAATCGAACCGGATGCCCGCAGCCGCGTAAATTTCCGGAATGGTTCGGAGGTATCCGAGCTTCAATGCATTTTGATATCCCTGCAATCCTTTCGCGGGATTGTTTCTAAAATTTCTCCAGACGGCGATAGCGCCTAACTGCGCCATGCCATACTCTATATAATAGAACGGCACTTCGTACAGGTGTAATTGTTTCTGCCACAAGTAGTCTTTCGCGTCTTGCAGGTTGTTCCAATTTGTGATCGTATCGGAAAAACGATCGAATGTCTTATTCCAGTTTTTCTTCCGATCAGCAAGCGAGTGGCTGGCATTCTCATAAATCCAATGCTGGTACTTGTCGATCGTGGCAACCCACGGCAACGTTTCAATGATGTCTTCCAGGTGCTCGCGTTTGGCGCGCTTCAATTCGGTTTGATCGGGGAAGAAGACATCCCAGTGGTCCATGGAAATCAATTCCATCGACATCGAGGCAAGTTCTGCAACCTCTGACGGCGTTGACTTGAAGTCGTTCAATTCCAGGTCGCGGGTGAGGAAGTTGTGAATGGCGTGTCCACCTTCGTGCATGATCGTCACCATGTCGCGGAGGGTTGAGGTGGCGTTCATGAAAATAAAAGGAACGCCAATTTCAGCCAGCGGATAGTTGTAGCCGCCCGGAGCTTTTCCTTTTCTGGATTCAAGATCCAGGTGTCCCATTTCTTTCATGATCGAAAGGCACTGGCCAAGGAATGGATCGAGCCGACGGAAAACTTCGATGGTCTTGTCGGTGAGCTCTTTTCCATTGGAGAAGGGCTTCAAGGCCTCGCGGCCTTCCGGATCAACAACCTTATCCCATGGCCGGAGTGCATCGACTTTTAAATCTGATTTTCTTTCGCGCGCAAAATCCTCCAGCAACGGAACAACTTCGCCTTGAATAGCGTCGTGAAAGGCAAAGCAATCAGCGGGCGTATAGTCGAAGCGACCCAACGCCTTAAACATGTAATCGCGGAAATTCGGGAAGCCCGCATTCAACGACACTTTGTGGCGAAGCGCGATGAGCTTTGAAAATAATTCATCCAATACTTCCTTGTCTTTCAATCTCCTATCGACGATCAGGTTGTAAGCTTGTTCACGTTTGCTTCGGTCGGTCGACATCAGGACCACCGCGGCTTGCTGCAAGGTGATTTCCTTGCCTTCCCATTGTATGGTCATGGCGCCGGAAATCTGACCATACTTTTGTGTTTCGGTATTGATCTCGGTGAACAGCGGAACGTTTTCTTCGCGAAAGATTTCTATGTCCTTCTTGAGATTTCGAACCATGATATCGTATCCTTCCAGTGTAGCGAGTTCGTCGAGGTAGGGGCAAGCGGCGGCCTTCTTGTTAAGCTGATCGGCGACGGGCGCAATTTGTGGCTGGATGTTCTCAATAAAATCCTGATACGCCTTACGATAATCGGCGTTCTCGGTGTAACACGTCATGCGAATGTAACGCCACGCGAGATCTTCTGATAAAATGGATTCCAGTTCGCTGCGATCGTGGAGCCACGCCTTTAATGCCGCCAAGGTGTTCAACGCCCGGTCTTGCAGTTGGTCCAGGTAGGGGCGAAGGGCGTCCCAGGTGGTGACGGTAAAGTTTTCGGGAAGGAAGTTTCGACGTGGTCGTGTCGGAATCTGGAGGGCTGTCATCGCAATGATTTCTGTTTGGAGTTTCTGTCTTTTCGTGCGTCCTACCGGACAAATAAGGCATCAAAGAAAGCAAACGAAAGGTAGAATCCCTATTCGTTGGTCAGCAGATTTGAGCATTCATATAATTTCCAAAGGCGCTCAAAGAATTCCAGGCTTGGCCGGTTTCACTTTTTTCTATATTGTGTACAAAATACATAATGACACCTATCATGATGATGAAGAGAAGGATTTTTGTTGGAACCCTGCAAGCCCTGGCTGTGATGTTGCTGTTGCTGGGCTGGTCTTGTAAAGGGAAACGCGAGGAAACACGCGTACTGGTATTTTCTAAAACAACGGTGTATCGCCATGAATCTATTTCCAGTGGAATTGCGGCCATTAAGAAGTTGGGCGAGCAGAAACATTTTCTCGTGGATACTACGGAGAACGCCGCGCAGTTCAATGAAGAAAATCTGAAGCGCTACAGCGCCGTGATTTTCCTGAACACCACCGGCGATGTACTGAACCCTGAGCAACAAAATGATTTTGAAAGATTCATCCAGGCGGGCGGCGGATTTGTCGGCATACATTCCGCGACGGATACCGAATACGATTGGTCCTGGTATGGCAAACTTGTGGGCGCCTACTTTCAGAGTCACCCGAATGCGCCGAACGTGAGAAATGCGGATTTTTTTGTGACCGACAAAAATCATTGGTCAACCGATTCACTGCCGGAGCGATTTAAGAGAACCGATGAGTTCTACAACTTCCGGCAAATCAGCCCGGACATTAAGGTGCTTGTCAAGATCGACGAGAAATCTTACGAAGGCGGCACCAATGGCGACAACCATCCGATGTCGTGGTACCAGGAGTTTGACGGTGGCCGGTCTTTCTACACCGCGATGGGACATACCCACGAAACATTTTCCGAAGAAATATTCCTGAAACACCTTTGGGGTGGATTGAAGTATGTGCTTGGGGGAGATGAACCACGCGCGTTGAACTACGAACTCGCGCACACCAAGCGCGTTCCGGAAGAAAATCGGTTTGCAAAAATTGTGTTGGAAGAAAAGCTGGATGAGCCGGTGGAGCTGGCCATTCTTCCTCCCGGAGATCGTGTATTATATATAGAGCGAAAAGGCAATGTCAAGCTCTTCGACCCCGCCGTGGGGAAATCTAAACTCATTACAAAGATCCCCGTGAGCACCAAGTATAGGTTTAAGGACAATGGGAGAGATGAAGCAGAGGATGGTTTGCTGGGTCTCGCGATTGATCCGGCATTCGAAGAAAATCATTGGGTCTATTTTTATTATTCACAGGCCGGTGATGAACCGGTGAACATTCTTACCCGATACGAATTACAGGGCGATTCACTGCCGGCGTCGTCTAAGAAAATACTGCTGGAAGTAAAAGTACAGCGCGATCAGTGCTGCCACACGGGCGGATCCATTGCGTTCGACGCCAAGGGAAATTTGTTTGTCTCCACCGGAGACAACACCAGTCCGCGGGCAACAGCCTATGCGCCGATGGACGATCGTCCGGGACGGAATCCCTGGGACGCGCAGAAAGGTGCAGCGAACACAAACGACCTGAGAGGTAAAGTTCTTCGCATTCATCCCGAACCGGATGGAACGTACACGATACCCGATGGAAATCTTTTTCCAAAAGGAACAGACAAGACGCGGCCTGAGATTTACACCATGGGCGCGCGCAACCCTTATCGCATTTCCGTTGACAAACATACGGGCTACTTGTACTGGGGTGACGTCGGCCCGGATGCCGGAAAAGATTCCGTGAACCGAGGTCCCAAAGCATTCGATGAAATCAACCAGGCGCGACAAGCGGGCTTTTTTGGCTGGCCCTACTTTGTTGGCGATAATCAAGCTTATAATAAAAGAGATTTTGCGACCGGCAAATCTGGCGCTCCATTCGATGCAGCAAAGCCATTGAATTCATCGGCCAACAATACAGGACTCAACGAACTGCCGCCGGCGCAGAAGGCATTCATTTGGTATCCTTATGATCAATCAAAAGAGTTTCCGTTGCTTGGAACTGGCGGCCGAACGGCGATGGCCGGGCCTGTATTCTATTCCGAAGACTTTAAGAACGCTGCCCGATCTTTTCCAGATTACTACAATGGAAAACTTTTCATTTATGAATGGATGCGTGGATGGATTATGTCAGTGACCATGGATGCTGAAGGCAACTACATGTCGATGGAGCGCTTTATGCCGAGCTATAAATTCAGCAATCCGATGGATATGGAATTCAGTTCGAATGGTGATCTGTACATACTGGAATATGGAACCGCCTGGTTCCAGGGAAATGATGATGCGCGTCTCGTGCGTATTGAGTACACGGGCGGAAACCGGAAACCTTTTGTACAAGCGAGCGCAAGTAAAGTGAAAGGCGCGGTACCCATGACCGTGGAGCTTTCCAGCAAGGGAACAAAAGACTTCGATCACGACGCGATCACCTATCAATGGAAGATCAAAGATCAGAGCGGAAAGTCGGTTGGAAGTTTTGAGACTCCCGATGCATCTGTTACGCTGGACGCTGTTGGCGTGTATAAGGCCGAGTTGACCGTTACCGATGCGAAAGGTGAGTCTTCGTCTTCGCAGTTGGAACTCGTGGCCGGGAATGAACCGCCCGTGCTCACCTTTGATGTCAAGGGAAATAAAACTTTCTTTTTTGGCAATCAACCTATTGCATACGAAGTAAAGGTGACGGATCAGGAAGATGGCAGTTTGGAGAATGGTTCGATTTCAGGAGAGCAAGTATCCGTGAACATAGATTATTTAAAGGAAGGGTTTGACAAAGTTGAAATTGCGCAAGGCCATCTGGCGGCGGATGCGGCGGCGGAGTTTGCCGGGGGAAAAAGACTCATGGAGAAGAACGATTGCAAGTCATGTCACATCACCGACAAGAAATCCATCGGGCCGATGTATGTCGAGGTCGCTAAAAAGTACAAAGGTGATTCGAAGGCTGTCGACTACCTGGTAAAGAAAATTATTAATGGAGGAGGAGGCGTATGGGGCGATGTGAACATGGCGGCCCATCCACAACTATCCACTGGCGACGCGACTGAAATTGTCAAATGGATCTTGAGTCTCGCGGATGTAAAAGCTCCGGTTTCTCTTCCGGTGAAAGGAACTTATGTGCCGAAGACGGAAAACAATCAGGGTGTGATTATCCTGCGCGCGTCGTATACGGATAAGGGAGCGAATGGCATGCCTGCTGCTTCTTCCGAGAAAGTCATGGTGATGAGGAGTGCCAATGTGCTGGCCGGCGATGCCGACGAATGGGACGGCGTGATGCCCTATGCACTGCCGACTCCGCCGATCACCATCATGATCGGGAATGGGAACAATGCTTTCGTGCGGTACAATCAGGTTGATCTCACCGACATTGGGCAGATCATGTTCGTCGTCTCGGCGCCAATTGAAATGATGAATGCCGCAGGTGGTACAATGGAAGTTCATATTGATTCACCAACGGGGCCGCTGATCGGGACGTCATCGCCGATTGTACCAAAGGTGCCGATTAAGGCGCCGCCATCAGTAGTCATCGCACCATTGACGCCAACGACAGGCTTCCACGATTTGTTCTTTGTGTACAGAAATGAGAAGACGGCTCCGGGTCAGGCGCTCTTTATTTTATTCAACATCCAATTTATTCCGGGCAAAACCGGACAGGTCTCGATGCGGTAAGTTGAAATAAGAAGAAAGCAAAACGGCCATGGCATTTAAGCGCGGCCGTTTTTGTTGAAGGAGTATTTACAGAAATTGTTACTTTCGCGTCGTGAGAATCTTACTCAGTTGGGTGAAAGCTTAGCGGTTATGAAACAGATTCCTCACTGAACAATTTTCTAATATTTAGTATGAAGAAGACAGCATTGATCTGCCTGTTCGCGGCATTGCTTTGTGGCGATAGCTTCGGACAAAAATTGCTTTCGGAGATCAACATTGGAACAAACGGAATGTTTTACAAGCTGAAAGGCATGCCCACGGGCGAAGGCGTTTTCCTGAAGTTCGATTTGTTTGAAGCGCGGCTGGATAGTACCTATCATGTTGGAAGCAATGGCGTCACGAGGTCGGCAAACCTGGAAGCGATAAAGGATAAAGTATTATTTGCGCTAGCCATCCAAGCGGATAGTTCCTTCTATTATTTTCTGGAAGAAAACAAAAAGACGGTGATGATACGATCACTGGCTGTGCATCGCGGTAACGGAAAGGGACAAATCAGCAACCGTCATATCGATCTTCCGGGTCGACTATACGGTACCTATGTGGAAAATGGAGACCTGTTCTTGCTATGTGCTTTGAAAGGTAGTTTTACGCTCAGGCTTGCTCAGGTGCATGGCATGCAGCTTCTTAAAGAAACAAACTTCGTCCTACCTTTTGATCTAGGCAGAAACAAACGGGCGACGGTGTCATTTGTTGAACGGGGTTCGATGGAAAATCTCGGCCAGTCTACCGCCTCGATCAAAATCTTCCGTGAACGTCAATGTATTTGGATTGCTGTGGACGAACCTTTTCCCTCGCTGGAGCCGCCGGTCGCAGAGTCTGCTATCTTTAAGACATCCATTATCAAGTTGGATTTAGCAACGGGCGAATCCTCCAATCGCGTGTTTTTCGAATCAGCTCGCGTACCCTTTAGTTCAACTGTTTTTAACAATACAGTATACAGGATTGTGAATGAAAACGGGATCAGGGTAGACATGATCGATTTTGAAACTAGCAAGACGTTACACACCTACCGCCTATTAACGAACATCGAATCAAAGCCCATGCTAACCAGTCGTTCTGCTAGCGCGCTGACGGTCAAAAGGGAGCCGATGGAGAAGTCATTCTTTGCGTCGATGCAGCCGAGTTTCATCATGGCAGATACCCTGGAAAACGGAAATTTAATTTTAACGATTGGAAAATATTTCCAGGAAGGTCCGGCCTTTTATCCGGTTGCAGCTTTCGGCATGGTTGGCGTTATCGCATCATCCATAGTCAGCATGGCCTTAAGGGATCTAACGGAAGGACCTTTCGAATTCAGCTACCTGTACCTTACTGGCTCCCGTGAAAAAGGTTTTGCTTTGGTTGAATCGCCGAAGCACATTCGCCGCGTTATTGACGACTATGAACTTCAAAAACAAACTGAGCAGAAAATTAAATATAAAGGGTACATCAGCGATCATACGGGCGTTTACGGAATATATAAAATCGTCAAATCAGAAAACATTCTGGTTGTTAAGTATTCGATGTCGGATGAGATTTAGTTCATGACCACCTCTCGGATTAGATCTACTTACCTGGGATCGCGCGCTTCCATTCGCCATTCACAATCCACCAACATTCTGTTATACGGTGCTGAGGCCATTCACGAATATTGAATGCAGCAGTACCGGTCGTAGTTCCCTTCACCACGATAACGCCGATAGCCTTGGCGTCATGAGCCCACGTTAACGGTCGGCCATTTTTGCACACTTCGGGTTTACGGGTGGCCCGGAGAAAATAAGCGCTGCCTGATCCGAAGACGGACGCATCACCGTTCGAGGCAATGCACACCGCTGTCTGTTCATCTACACCGATTCCCTTCGGCGCATCAATGCCAAAGTCCTGGATCATGCGCGCCATGAAGGTGACGTGTCTGCCCTGGCGATTTCGTGCGGAATAATGTTGATCGGAGATTACGTCTTTGAGGATTGGCAGTCGGATAAAGCTCTTCGAAATACTGACCCGGTTGTCGTATGGATTTTTCAGGGCGTCATCAGATATAACAGTATCATGACGGGCATCGAAGATGATATCGCTGAGCACGGCGCAGCCTGCGCTGGTTCCACCGATGGAAACTTTCTTTTCGTTGATCAGGTAGTCGATCGCCGATGAAACTTCAGAGTCTGTCCAAAAGTTGACATAGTTCCATTGATCGCCGCCAGCGATGAACAAGGCTTCGGCTTCGCGTATACGTTTTCCGGTTTCAGGCCGCATCGCTTCCTCGCGACTATCAATCAACAAGGTTTCCACCGAGTTCACTTTGCCCAGCTCGTAAATGTATTCGTTGTACCCAGTGGAACCACTGGCCCGGATGATGACGAAGTCGCCGCCGCCGGAGCGTTCAATCATCCAGCGTATGGCTTCATCCACGTCGGTGCTTCCGCCCATCAATACAATTCCCGGTGTAGTCGGCGTCACCACGTCTGATGGATCGCCGGTAATTCCAATGCTTACCGCCGTGGTGTCGATAGGCGATACCACGGGAGGGGTCAGTGCTGAAACGAAATGAACAGGAAAGAGAAGTATCAGGAAAAATGACCTCATGCTACAATGGGTTGAGAAAAAAACAGGCTGACTAACAAAAGGATCAACAAGATCAAACAGATGATTAAATGGGTAATCGTTCGCGTCGGTTGGACGACAACCATGGTGACTAAAAGCGCGAGCACACTGATTTGTCCGAGCTGGTCGGATAGGGCATACTGCGACACGGTGAGGTTTTGTATGATGCTCAGCACGGGAAGAGAGCAAGCCCACAGAAAAATCTTCCGATAGTTGGTGTGGTAGAAGTCACGGGTGTCGTAGCCACTGTCGAGGTTAGAGGGAAATAACAGGTGTGCCAACACGTACAAGTTGATGGGATACAAGATGATGAACAAAAAGAGGAGCAAAGGCCACACAGCCACTGACTTCAACGTGTAGCTTTCCCACCATTCATGCACATGGAGAACAAAAACCAGGACGATGAGGATGAGGTAGGGTCCATAGAAGCGGGTTCGTTCATGATGCTTGATCAATTGTGCGACGCCGGTGAGCAGGGTCGTGATGCCAAGTCCCAAAATGATGGAGATCAATACGATAACGTACTCGAAAGGGCTCATGAAAATCAATTTATAATCATTCTAAATTGCGTTTTTTAACTTTGTTTTTCGACTCTTGAGACAGGTGTCTCACATCGATCGCTGAGGTGTTAAATTCCTCATTATTTATTGTGCTAGCCTTAAATTTATTTGAAAAAATGAGTTCCGATAGTAGATTTGTGCCGCTTGTTTTGAAAACGGACACTGAACCTACTCATGATAAAAAATTCTAATTCTGCCGCCAGCAAGTTCTTCACTCTAGTTTTCGTTTTCGCATTAACTGTCCTTACCACTAACGCTCAAGACATCTCAACAGATCCGGCTGCTATCAGCGCAGGTGAGCAGTTATTTAATGCGAACTGTAAGGCTTGCCACCGTGTGAAACAAAAATTGGTAGGGCCAGCCCTCGCCGATGTTTACAACCGGGCGCCTTCGATCGACTGGATCAAATCATTCATACACAATTCATCCGCGGTGATCGCCAGCGGCGATGAGTATGCCAACAAGTTGTACAGCGAGTACAACAAAACTCAGATGACTGCCTTCTCATCGCTGAAGGATCCGGACATCATGAACATCCTGGCCTACATCAAGGCAGAGACGGAAAAGAAGGAAGTAGCAGCGACTCCTGCCGCCGGTCCAGGTGCTGGTACTGAACAAAGCGCATCTTCGTCGTACTTGAATGTCATCATGATCGGGATGGTCATCGTCCTGGTTCTCTTGTTGATAGTCCTCGGATTCCTGGTTTCAGCGTTGAAGAGATTCCTCGATCAGAAAGATCTGACCGAAGAAGAAAAAGAAATTGTTCATTCGCCCATTACGGCCGGTTCCATTGTTCGTAGCCGCGGGTTCATGTTTGTGGTCGTGTTTATTGTTGCGGCATTAGGATTTAAGGGGGTAATCAATGGATTGTTCTCCATTGGCGTGCAGCAGGGTTATGCTCCGAAGCAACCGATCGCTTTCTCGCATAAAATTCACGCAGGCCAATTAGAAATTGATTGTAAGTATTGCCACACCGGCGTACTGAAAAATAAGAGCGCTACGATTCCCTCCGTAAACATCTGTATGAACTGCCACAACCAGGTCAAGCAGGGACCTACCACTGGGGAAGGAGAGATTGCCAAGATTCTGGAAGCTTACAAGACTGGCGTGCCGATCGAATGGGTACGTATCCACAACCTTCCGGACCTCGCTTACTTCAATCACTCTCAGCACGTTGTGGTTGGTGGCGTGGAGTGCCAAACTTGCCACGGTCCGATCGAGACCATGGATGTCGTTCGTCAACATTCCTTGCTGACGATGGGATGGTGTATCGATTGCCATCGAAAAACAGACATCGACACTACCAAGAATGCGGCCTACTATGATAAGATGCTTCATATCCACAATGGCAAAGGCATTAAGCCTTTCAAAGTGGAAGACATCGGTGGGTTGGAATGTGGTAAGTGCCACTATTAATAAACTTTTGACAATTACGCGTCGCGATATAACGATCTATGGAAGAATCTAAGAAGAAGATATACTGGAAGGGCGTCGAGCAACTGGCAAACAGCACAGAGTTTGTGAAGCATGCTCACCACGAATTTGCTCAGCCGGGTCCTGAAGAAGACTTGGGGCATTCCCGAAGAGACTTCATGAAGATGATGGGATTCGGGATCTCAGCTGTTGCGTTGGCAGCCTGCGAGGCTCCCGTGCGCAAAGCGATCCCGTGGGTTAACAAACCAGTGGAGATAGATGCAACCGTACCAAATTATTATGCCTCCACGTATGTCAATGGAGGAGACTACTGCAGTATCGTCGTGAAGACCCGCGAGGGACGTCCAATAAAAATCGAAGGAAATACGCTCTCCAATGTCACAAAGGGTGGTACGAGCGCGCAAGTCGAAGCTTCTGTGCTTTCGTTGTATGATAACTCCAGACTCAGAAGACCTAAGGCGAAGGACAGAAAAGCTAAAATCACCTGGGAAGATCTGGACAAGCAAGTCATCGCCAAGCTGACGGAAGTTTCCGGCGCCGGTGGACAGATCAGAATTATCAGCAACACGGTGTTGAGCCCAAGCACAAAGGCAGTGATTGAAAAATTCAAGGCCAAGTACCCGACCGCACAACACATTCAGTACGATCAGACTTCTGTTTACGGTATTTTGAAAGCCAACGAGGAGTCACTCGGGGCAGCAATCATCCCGACTTATGATTTCAGCAAAGCCAAGGTAATCGTTAGCGTCGCTGCGGATTTCCTGGGAAGCTGGATAACACCTATTGAATACACCAAGCAGTACGCCACTACACGTACCGTTTCAGAAGATAAGCGCGAGATGTCTCGCCACTATCAATTCGAGTCAATATTATCAATCACAGGCGCGAACGCCGATCATCGCACGATGATTAAACCTTCTCAGGAAGGTGCTGTGGTCGCACAACTGTACAATCTTATTGCGGCGAAAGCAGGACGGGCAACCATAAGCGGTGGCGCGACTGCCACGAATCTGGAAAAGGCTGCTGAAGATCTTTGGGCGAGCCGCGGCAACGCACTGGTAGTAGCCGGATCAAACGACAAGGCAATCCAGGTGTTGGTGAATGGTATCAATGACATGTTGGGAAGTTATGGTTCAACGATCACTGGCGTGGCGATCAACAATCGCCAGGGTAATGATCAGGCCATGGCTGCCTTTGCAAACGAAATTGAAGCAGGCAGCGTTGGCGCCGTGATCTTCTACAACTGTAATCCGGTATACGATCATCCGCTGGGTGCTAAGATTGCCGCCGGTATTAAGAAAACTTCGCTTTCCATTGCGACACATTATAAAGAAGAGGAAACCGGAGATTTGGTAGATTACCTCGCTCCCGATCTTCACTTCCTTGAAGCCTGGGATGACGCTGAACCTAGCAAGAACAGTTTCAGCTTGTGTCAGCCTGCCATCACGCCGATTTTCGGACAGGCATCGCGTGCCGCGCAAGAGAGCTTCCTGATTTGGTCGGGCGAAGCAAAAGCAGACTACTTTGAATTCGTAAAAAATAACTGGAAGACCTGGTTCTACAAAGGACAAACACTCGACTTCCAGAGCTTCTGGGATAAGTGCTTGTACGATGGCGTTTTCGAATTGCCAGCTGAAACCGTAGCACTTTCATTCTCCGGTGATGTAAATGCTGCCGCGTCTTCTATTGCGAGCACTTACAAATCTGCCGGTGTTGAACTGGTGATATATGAAAGCGGAAACATCGGTAACGGATCACAGGCCAACAACCCGCTGTTACAAGAACTTCCCGATCCGGTGACCAAGGCTGTGTGGGATCACTATGTAACCGTGTCTCCGAAGGATGCAGCCGCCATCAGCTTCTTTGAAAGTATTACCAAGTACGCGACGATCAATGCGAACGGTAAGGAAGTAAAACTGCCCGTGTTGATTCAACCTGGACAAGCTCCGGGTACCATTGGTATCCCGGTGGGCTACGGAAGAACGAAGGCTGGAAAAGTTGCCGATGATATCGGTCAAAATATCTACCCTGTTGTAGCGATGGTGAATGGTTCACTGAACTACACGGTGACCAATGTAAAATTTGAAATCACGGGTGAAGAGTATCAGATTGCTCAGACCCAAACGCACAATACCTACATGGGTCGCGAGACCGTGATTCAGGAGGCTAATTTATCTGACTTCCAGCACAAGGATTGGGACCGCAAGTTCCACCCGAAGGTTGCCACCTGGACTGATCCTGAACACAAAGTGGCTCCCGGTGAACTTTCATTGTGGAAAGGTCACGACTATAACAATCACCACTGGGGAATGGCCATCGACCTGAACAGCTGTATCGGTTGTGGCGCGTGCGTGGTGGCTTGTAATGTAGAAAACAACGTATCCCTTGTCGGCCGTCAGGAAGTTATCAACCGTCGCGAGATGCACTGGTTGAGAATTGACAGATACTACAGCAGCGATGCGCCAAAAGAGAATTGGGAGGAGGTAGAGTTTGCCGCTGAAAACCCTGAGGTGGTATTCCAGCCGATGTTGTGCCAGCACTGTAACAATGCACCTTGCGAAACGGTGTGCCCGGTTGCTGCGACAACCCACAGCTCAGAAGGTCTCAACCAAATGACGTATAACCGTTGTATCGGTACACGTTATTGCGCGAACAACTGCCCTTATAAAGTAAGACGCTTCAACTGGTTTAAGTATCACGATAACAGCCAATTCGAAGATGCGAACCCGGCGATGAACACGGACCTGGGTAAGATGGTGTTGAATCCGGATGTAACCGTTCGTTCACGCGGTGTCATGGAGAAATGTTCTTTCTGCGTACAGCGCATCCAGGCCGGCAAACTCACGGCGAAGAAAGAGAAACGCACCGTGAAAGACGGCGAAGTGGTTACCGCTTGCGCAGCATCTTGCTCGACTGGCGCTATCACCTTCGGCGATATGAACGATCCGGAAAGCAAGATCACCAAGTTGCTGAAGCTTCGTCCTGCGGATGAGAAACGCCCACATGGAATAGACAAGCTTGCAGGCAACCCGCGCGCTTACCAGGTATTGGAAGAAATCGGCGTGAAGCCGAACATCTGGTACTTGACCAAAGTGAGAAATAAAGCGTAGAACGTTATCCGCTATCCGTTAATCGTTAACGGAGATTCGGAACGGCTCGCATACACACAACCCACACCCACGACTTAACTGATAACGGATAACGATTAACGGATAAAAGAATGCAGGTATCTTCAGCAGTACGCGATCCACTGGTAACCGGCGGTAAAACGGTGAAAGATGTATCGCATGACATCAGCCGACAGGTAGAAGGAAAACCAACGCAGCTCTGGTGGATGGCGATGGCAATATCCCTCGCGCTGCTAGGGTGGGGACTCTACTGTGTGTGCATCCTCTTGTGGCATGGCATAGGCATGTGGGGGCTAAACAAAACAGTCGGTTGGGCGTGGGACATCACCAACTTCGTTTGGTGGGTCGGTATTGGTCACGCCGGTACGCTGATCTCCGCCATCTTGTTATTGTTCCGTCAGAAGTGGAGAATGTCTATCAACCGCGCTGCTGAAGCGATGACGATCTTCGCCGTTATTTGCGCGGCATCTTTCCCACTGATGCACATGGGACGCCTCTGGTTAGGATTCTATTGGGCATTACCACTCCCGAATGCATTCGGATCACTCTGGGTGAATTTTAACTCACCGTTGCTGTGGGACGTGTTCGCGATCTCAACGTATTTCACCGTATCGCTGGTATTTTGGTACATGGGCCTTATCCCTGACTTTGCCGTAATCCGCGACCGCGCTGTAGTTCAAGGAAATAAAGTAAGAGCACAAGTATATAACGCGCTGAGCTTCGGCTGGCAGGGCGGCGCGAAGACCTGGATGCGTTACGAATCTGTAGCGTTAATCCTGGCGGGTCTGTCAACGCCACTGGTATTGTCGGTTCACACGATCGTATCCATGGACTTTGCAACGTCCGTAATTCCTGGATGGCACACGACGATCTTCCCGCCTTACTTCGTTGCCGGTGCGATCTTCTCTGGATTCGCGATGGTGTTAACCCTTTTGCTGGTGACGCGCGTCGTATTCAAACTGGAAGACTACATTACCATCTATCACATTGAGTTGATGAACATCATCATCATCGTAACAGGTTCTATCGTAGGTATCGCCTACATCACTGAATTGTTCATCTCCTGGTATTCAGGCGTAGAGTATGAAGGATATGCCTTCTACAACCGCGTTCAGGGACCTTATGCATGGGCGTACTGGTCGATGATGACTTGTAACGTGATTTCACCACAGCTTTTCTGGATCAAGAAAATACGCATGAGCATCGTGTCGACGTTCGTGCTGTCGATCATCGTGAACATCGGTATGTGGTTCGAACGCTTTGTAATCATTGTGACTTCACTCCACCGCGACTACGTTCCGTCGAGTTGGACACAGTTCCACCCGACGATGTACGACATCGGGGAATACTTGATGACTTTTGGTTTGTTCTTCACGGCGTTCTTCCTGTTTGCGAAGTTCTTCCCGGTCATCAACATGGCAGAGGTGAAAAGTATTATTCGATCAGATTCTGAAAAACCATCACACGAAGCACACTAGTGCGAATAAAACTGTAGAGCAATGGATGCAGACAAAAATTTTCTGGTAGGAGTATTCGATGATGAAGACGCTGTTCTCAAAGGTATCCGTGAGGTACGTGAGAAAGGATTGAAAATCCAGGACGTGTATTCTCCTTTTCCGGTGCACGGCATTGACGACGCATTGGGATTGAAGAAAAGCCGTCTTCCGATGGCTGCCTTTATGTTTGGTATGACCGGCACATCGCTGGCCCTCATCATGCAGATATGGATGCTTGGATACGACTGGCCCATGATCATCGGCGGAAAGAATTTTGCATCGCTGCCGCCCTTTATCCCGGTGACTTTTGAACTTACCGTGTTGTTGGCTGCGCTTGGAATGGTTGCAACCTTCCTCATCGCCAGCGATCTCAAACCCTACAAGTGGCCTCGTCAGTTTGATATCCGTAGCACGGATGATAAGCACGTGATGGCAATTGACTTAGCTGTCAACAAAGGAAAAAGCAAAGATGAAATTGCGCGCATCATTAAAGGTGCCGGCGCATCGGAAGTGAATGAAAAGAATTTTGAATAATCAGAGCCTAACCACTATGCGTCTTTTACCAAGTTTGCTCGTTGGTCTGTCTGCAGCTGTCATGCTGTCGTCTTGTACAGCCAGTGGCGACAACCCAGGCCGTGAATATGCGCCGAATATGTACCACTCGGTTGCTTATGAGCCGTATTCACAAATTACCGATTGGAATGCAGGTCGTTGGGTAACCTCCATTGAATATCCGGTGGACTCCATCTATGGCAGTGGGCATGCGGAGTATTACAACTCCAACCGGTTCAACCTTAATAAGATGAACATGCGCGACCCGGCCCCGAATACCGTGAGCCGTAACAAGCATGGATGGCTTCCCTACAGACTTGGAAAAGACAGCCTGGCATTCGCGGCAGCAACCATGAAGAACCCGTTGGATTCAACGGCAGCGATCGTAGCAGAGGGAAAGGCCCTGTATGAAATGTATTGCGACCATTGTCATGGACCAAAAGGCGCCGGCGACGGTAAGGTGGCCGACAAGTATGCCGGTGTACCGAACTACAAATCTGATGCGCTGAAAAATATTACGGAAGGTCACATCTTCCACGTGATCACGCATGGCAAAGGCTTGATGTGGGCGCATGGTTCACAGATCAGTCCGGAAGACCGCTGGAAGATTGCCAAGTATGTAAAGACTTTGCAGAAGTAGAATTTTTGATATTGATAATTGAACATTGATAAATAACAAATGGCTCATCACGGAGAAGTTACAGTAGAACAATACGTATTCAAGCCGGAGACTAAGAGAAAGCTCTTTTACCTGCTGGGAGCGGGTATCCTGCTTTTTGTACTTGGCCTGGTGCTGGCGATGTCCGGTGTCGGAGGCCATGACGAAGAATATGGCGGCCACGCTTCTATAACTTCAAATGAATTGGTGGCCAGCGTTGACCAGCATGAACAGCATGCCGCTGCATCAGAAGGGCACGCGGAGCATCATGAAACAGCGCCATGGTTAAAAAGATTGTACAGCACGCTTTGGCATAACAATGTATTCTTTACCGGACTCGGCATTATCGGGTTGTTCTTCGTAGCGATTCAATATGCGGCACAGGCCGGTTGGTCAGTAGGCGTGAAGCGCGTTCCGCTAGCGATGGGAAGTTGGATTCCAGTTGCCGGCGGTCTGATGCTGCTGCTCTGGTTCGTGACTGGACATGATATTTTCCACTGGACACACAGTGATCTTTACAAGGAAGGGGCTGGGTTCGATCCGATCATTGCCAAGAAGGCTCCCTTCTTCTATTTCCCATTGGAAGGCGGCGCTATCGTGCCGGTGTTCTTCCTGGCGCGAATGATAATCTTCTTCGGTCTCTGGTATTACTTCCTGACCAAGATCAGAAAGAACATGCTGTCCGAAGATATCGAAGGCGGCACGTCTCATTGGTATAAGAACCGTATCATTTCAACCTGGTTCCTGATCTTCTTTGCTGTGAGCTCGTCTGTCGCAGCCTGGGATTGGGTAATGAGTATTGATACACACTGGTTCAGCACCATGTTCGGCTGGTACATGTTCGCGAGCTGGTGGGTCACTGGATTGGCTACCATTACCTTGATCGTTGCCTTCCTGAAGTCAGCAGGCTATCTCAAGATTGTGAACTCAAATCACCTTCACGATCTCGGTAAATTTGTATTTGCCTTCTCGATCTTCTGGTGTTACATCTGGTTTGGCCAGTTCTTGTTGATTTACTACGCCAACATTCCAGAGGAGACCGTGTATTTCGTGGAACGCATGCGGAATAACCCCTACGCCTGGATTTTCTATGCGAATCTCATTCTGAACTTTGTTCTTCCATTCCTGTTGTTAATGACGAGGGATTCCAAGCGTCAGCTTTCAACGCTGAAGTTGGTTTGCCCGATTATCATCATCGGTCACTGGTTTGATTTTTACAACATGGTAACACCCGGTGTACTGAATCATGATGGGGGAATCGGTTTCATGGAAATCGGAACTGCCCTGATCTTTGCTGCGGTATACTTGTTTGTTGTACTGAGCAGCCTGGCGAAGTTTCCGCTCTTCGGTAAGAATGATCCGATGTTACAGGAAAGTCTTCATCACCACATTTAATCTATCGAAACCGCTATGATGAGTTTGATTGTTTTTTTGAGCGTTGTCCTGGTTCTGGGAATTCTATACATGATTTTCCGGGTCAGCAGTCTCGTAGGCGTTGCGAAAGCGAAGGAGGGGAAGCCTGATTCTGCTAACACGGTCAACGCTGCCTTGTTCGTCGTTTTTATGATACTGAGCTTGGTTGGTTTCTTTTGGTATTCATTCACACATTTTAAGTCGTACACACTTCCGGTGGCTTCTGAACACGGCGTAAGAACGGACGGACTGTTCTGGACAACCATGTGGGTTACGGTGGTAGCCTTCGTGATCATCAGCATCGTGATGTTTGTGTTCCTGTACCAGTATCGCTATCAGCCGGGCCGCAAGGCGAAGTTCTATCCGGACAACCATTACCTTGAATTAACCTGGACGATCATCCCGGCCATCGTGTTGGCGGTTTTGATTTTTACGGGCCTCAAAGCATGGACTGATATTACCGGCAAGGCTGCCGATGATGCGGAAGTTATTGAAATTGTTGCTCAACAGTTTGCGTGGACAGCCCGCTATCCAGGCGTGAAAGACCAGACGTTGGGTAAAGTGAACTACAAGCTCATTGACAACTTTGGAAATGAATTCGGTCTTGACCTTACAGACAAGAATTCTTTTGATGATTTCAAATCACTTGAACTGCACCTTCCTAAAGGAAAAGAAATATTGTTGAAGATCCGCGCAAAGGATGTACTGCACAGTGTTTTCCTGCCGCACTTCCGCGTGAAGATGGATGCTGTGCCGGGAATGCCTACGCAATTCAAATTCACGGTAACAAAAACGACGGAGGAGATGCGTAAGGAGACGGGCAATCCGAACTTTAACTATGAACTGGCCTGCACAGAGATCTGCGGACGCGGACACTTCTCCATGAGGATGCCAGTAATAGTCGAAGAGGAGGCTGCTTACAACAGCTGGAAAGCAGCACAGGAAACCTGGTTGAAACAAAATCCGAACTACCTGAAAAAGGTGCCGGATGCATTGAAAGAAGCTGCTGAGATCAAAGCCGGAATTCAAAAGGATCCCGGCGCCGGCGTAGCGGCAGTGACTGAATAAGCGTAGAAAAAATTAAGAGACTTTAACACCATGGCAACGACCGATATTCACCTTCACCAAGACGTACACCACGATGATCATGACCACGAGCATGAGCATCATGAAGGTAACTTCTGGACCACCTACATCTTCAGCCAGGATCACAAAGTGATCGCGAAGCAATTCCTGATCACCGGTATCTTCTGGGCCTTGTTGGGGGGAACACTTTCCGTGATCTTCCGCTTGCAATTGGGTTTCCCGGATATGAACCTCGATTGGTTGAAACCCGTGCTGGGCGGATGGATTACCCCGGAAGGAAAACTCGATCCTGAATTCTATCTGGCCCTTGTCACCATGCACGGAACCATCATGGTATTCTTTGTATTGACAGCCGGATTGAGTGGTACATTTTCAAATTTCCTTATTCCGTTGCAAGTAGGTGCGCGCGACATGGCTTCGGGGTTCCTGAACATGTTGTCGTACTGGTTCTTCTTTGGTTCAAGCGTGGTCATGTTCGTTTCGTTCTTCATTGAAACCGGCCCTGCCGGTGGAGGTTGGACGGTATATCCGCCACTCAGTGCGCTGCCGCAAGCGATCAAAGGCTCCGGCCTGGGTATGACACTGTGGTTGGTGGCGATGGCCCTGTTTATTGTAAGCTCGCTGCTCGGCGGTATCAACTATATCACCACGGTTATTAACCTTCGCACACGCGGTATGTCGTTCACGAGAATGCCGCTGACGATTTGGGCGTTCTTTTTCACCGCCATTATCGGCGTGCTTTCTTTCCCGGTATTATTTGCAGCGGCACTGTTGCTGATCTTTGATCGAAGCTTCGGCACAAGTTTCTACCTGTCTGATATTTTCATCGGTGGTGAAGCGCTTCCGCGGGATGGCGGTAGCCCGATTTTGTTCCAGCACTTGTTCTGGTTCCTCGGGCACCCTGAAGTATACATCGTGTTGTTGCCGGCGCTTGGAATTTCTTCGGAAATCATTGCGACCAATTCACGTAAACCAATCTTTGGTTACAAGGCCATGATTGGATCCATGCTCTTCATCGCGATTCTTTCGTTCATCGTTTGGGCGCACCATATGTTCGTAACGGGTATGAATCCATTCCTCGGTTCGATCTTCATGCTGCTCACCCTGATCATCGCGGTTCCTTCCGCGGTTAAGATATTCAACTATGTTACCACGCTGTGGCAAGGCAACATCCGGTTTACGCCGGGCATGTTGTTCTCTATCGGCCTGGTTTCGTTCTTCCTCACCGGTGGAATTACCGGGATCTTCCTGGGGAACTCTGCGATCGACATTCAATTGCACGACACGTACTTTGTCGTGGCGCACTTCCACCTGGTAATGGGTAGCGCTTCGTTCTTCGGAATGCTGGCGGGTATTTACCACTGGTTCCCGAAGATGTTTGGTCGTATGATGGATGACCGCCTCGGATACATCCACTTCTGGTTGACCTTTGTCGGTGTATACATGGTGTTCTTCCCGATGCACTACATTGGTATCGCGGGATTCCCAAGACGTTATTACACCTGGTCAAATTTTGAAGCCTTCGGCGGATTTACCGATCTGAACATGCTGGTTAGCCTTGCTGCTATCCTGACATTAGGTTCACAGTTTATCTTCCTTTTCAACTTCTTCTACAGCATCTTCCGAGGACGTTTGGCGCCGCCGAATCCCTGGAACGCGACAACATTGGAGTGGACTACGCCGCGTCATCCAGGACACGGCAACTGGCCTGGTGAGATTCCTTCCGTTTATCGTTGGCCTTACGACTATAGCAAGCCAGGCGCGAAGGAAGATTACATACCGCAGACCATTCCTTATTCTGAAACACCAGAATCTAACCTTCCTCATGAAAATGAGCTGATCAAATTGGAAACGTCCAATGGAGAAGGCGCGATTATCGTGGAAGGAAAAAAGCATTGATCATCTAACGCACGATTTCTTTAGACTCTCCGAAAGTTTAAGACTCTCGGAGAGTTTTAATTTTTAACCCATGAGGCCTTTTCGCCGACTCACCATATCCACCCTCGTCGCCGTATACCTCCTCATTTTTGTGGGAGGTGTTGTGCGTAGCACGGGTTCTGGAATGGGTTGTCCCGACTGGCCAAAGTGCTTTGGTAACTGGGTGCCACCAACCAGTGTTGAGCAACTGCCTTCAAATTATAAAGAGATTTACTCCGCGCATCGAAGCAAAATGAATGAGCGCTTCGCGAAGTACCTTGAACTGGTTGGATTCAGCGAGACGTCAAAAAAAATACTGGAAGATCAGTCTATCCTGGAGGAGGCGGACTTCAATCCAACGAAGACCTGGATCGAATACGTGAACAGAATTGTCGGCGTGATTATCGGCTTTTTGATCTTCGCGGTTTTCATTTCTTCGCTGAGATTCTGGAAGACCGAACGGCCGCTCACCATTACAGCTTTCATTTCGTTCCTGCTGGTTGGATTTCAAGGTTGGATCGGATCGTTTGTCGTATCCACAAACCTGACACCCTGGACGATTACCCTGCACATGTTTCTGGCGCTGTTAATTGTCGCGCTCCTGTTTTACCTGGTTCATCGCTCCAGTTTTTCATCGCCTATTCATTCGTCGGTGGGCTACTGGTGGCTCCTCGCCAGCATGACGACGCTGCTGGTGCAGGTCCTGCTGGGTACGCAGGTTCGGGAAGCCATCGATCAGATCGCTGGGGAATTGCCCCGGGAAAGCTGGGTTTCCGGCCTGGGAACGGAGTTCATTATCCATCGCTCTTTCTCCTGGATCGTCTTCATTTTACATGTGGGATTAGCCCTAAAATTGCGCAAAACTGAGGGAGCCAAAAGTTTCCCGCTTGTGCTAATCCTGCTAATTTTGGGCACCATTGTGACGGGTACCGGAATGGCATATTTTGGCGTTCCGCCGTACTTGCAGCCAATACATTTGTTGTTGGCAACCGCCACTTTCGGAATGCAGTTTTTATTCCTCTTGAAATTGAATCGAAACGAACAACTGGCATCGGCCTAATGGTTACAGGACACATCAATCAATTGAACGGAATCTCATTCGCCACCGCGAAAGCAAAGGCGTTTTGGGAATTGTTGAAATTCAGACTTTCATTCCTGGTAGCATTTTCCTGCGCATTCGGTTTCATCCTGGCGTCTGATCAAATCGATTGGGTCAGGTTGATGATGGTTTTCATAGGAGGCTTCCTCTTGTCAGGGGCATCGGTAGCCATCAACCAGATCATCGAAAGGGACCTCGATAAGTTGATGACGCGAACGATGAACCGGCCGCTTCCTACAGCGCGCCTGTCCGTGAATGAGGCTGCAATTTTTGCTGTCCTTTGTTTGCTCGTCGGCACGGGGATATTGATGACATTTACCAATACGCTCACGTCGCTGCTTTCGCTGCTGTCGATGGTGCTTTACAGCTTTGTTTACACACCGCTGAAACGCGTAGGTCCCATTGCAGTTTTTGTTGGTGCCTTTCCCGGCGCACTTCCTCCGCTGTTGGGTTGGACGGCGGCAACCGGAAGCATTTCATATGAGGCACTCATCATTTTTGGAATCCAATTCATCTGGCAGTTCCCGCATTTCTGGGCCATCGCCTGGGTCGCCGATGAAGATTATAAGAAGGCTGGATTCAAGTTGCTTCCTTCCGGCGGGCAGAAAGATCTTAACACTGCTATTCAGATCATGATTTATACGATGTTCCTGATCCCGCTGGGAATGTTGCCGGCGACGTTCGGAATCACGGGCATTAATTCGGCGATTGTCGCCACCGTGTGTGGTGTAATCTTCTTCGCTATGACCTTCTCGTTGATGAAGTCGGGCGACAGAAAGTCTGCACTGAAAATCATGTTCGGTTCGTTTTTATATTTGCCGATTGTTCAAATCGCCTATCTGTTAGACAAGGTTTAGTGATGAAGGAAACATCAGATATCAAGATTGTAGAAGAGGCCAGGAAACCCCTGGCGATGGACCCGAAGAAATTCGCGCTGTGGATCTTCATGGCGACGGTCATCATGCTCTTTGGCGCCTGGACGAGCGCCTACATTGTAAGGCGTGGCGACATGGGTTGGTCAGAGATTGTGATGCCAGAATTATTCAAGGTAAACACAGTGATTATCTTGACCAGCAGCCTGACCATGTTCTGGGCTGTTCGGGAGGCCCGCAGAGACAACCTGGAGCGACTTAAAGTTGCCCTGAGTATTACCACCCTCCTGGGAATTGCCTTCGTGGTAGGGCAGTTTTTAGCGTTTGATCAGATGATCGGCTTGAAGGAGTACTTTGCCGGCGGACCGGTATCACATTCTTTCGTGTATGTGTTGAGTGGCGCGCATGCCGTGCACTTGATCAGCGGGGTAGTTTTTCTAGGCATTTTACTGGGGGCAACCTTCCGGTATAAGGTCCATTCCAAGCGGATGAACAAGCTAGAAATGTGCGCCACGTATTGGCATTTTTTGGATGTTCTTTGGCTATATTTGTTCGTCTTTATGCTTTGGAACAAGTAGGCAAATTTTAATACAACGTACTGAACTTTAGACTTAAACTTAAACTGAAAAATGGCTAGTACTACAGTAGCAACAGCTCCCGGCAGGAGCGCATGGGATGGCGGAGTATCCCCCATGGGCGTAAGCTATGGTAAACTTATGATGTGGTTCTTTTTGCTGTCGGATGCGTTTACTTTCTCTGCGTTACTCATCACCTATGGTTTAGTCCGTTCTGCTCACAAAGCTTATTCCGGCGCAGTAGAAGCATTTACTTTTTCACCAGAATATTGGCCCATCCCAGAAAAAGTATACGAAGCTATTCCGTTCTTTCATGGTCTCCAGGCACCCCTCGTTTTTGTGGGGTTGATGACCTTCATCCTGATCATGAGTTCCGTAACGATGGTGTTGGCTGTTGAAGCCGGACATCGCATGGACCGCGTTGCTGTTGAAAAGTGGATGCTATGGACCATCCTTGGTGGTATTGCATTCCTTAGCTGTCAGGCTTGGGAGTGGTCACACTTTATTCATGGCAGTGGTGGTATTGGAGCAAATCTTCACGCTAACGAATATGGACCGCAAAGTTTTGCAGGTTTCTTTTTCTTCATCACCGGCTTTCACGGTTTCCACGTGTTCAGCGGTGTATGTCTGAACTTCCTGATCTACTACAATACCGTGATGGGTGTCTATGACCGACGCGGCCATTATGAAATGGTTGAGAAGGTAGGCTTGTACTGGCACTTTGTAGATCTCGTGTGGGTGTTCGTATTTACCTTCTTCTACCTCGTATAACACTGAATTGATAATTGATCATTGAACATCGATAATTGAATTAATATGGCGCACTCACAAGAAACTGTTGTAACGGTAATCCCGCCTGATAAAGCGAAAATCAAGAAGCTGTGGATGACAGCGCTGATTATGCTCGTCGTTACAATCCTTGAATTTATCGTGGCCTTCACCATCCCGCATGAGTATAAGGATTTGCGCGTATGGATTTTCATCACCATGACCATTGTTAAGGCAGGTTACATCGTGGGTGAATTCATGCACCTTCGCTACGAGGTGAAAGTATTGTTCTGGTCCATCCTGATCCCGATGATCTTTGTGATCTGGATGCTGGTCGCTTTTATCTATGAAGGTCTTGCCATCTCTAGCGTAAGATTGTTCTAAAATAGGCGAGAGCCTGACAAAAAATATGAAAGGGGCTTGAGTGAAAACTTGAGCCTCTTTTGTTTGTAACGACCATGAAGAAAGTTGTTTACCTGTTTATCGCCCTGCTGTTGCCGATTGGCATCTTTCTGTTCTTGAAAATATTTGCCAGGAACGAATTTGATGTGCAGCCGCTCTTCGTTGAAAAAGGAGAAACACAAATTGGCTGTTTTCCGATCACTTACCCCTATGCTGTTCCGGATTCGGTGTTGAACCTTTATCCGTTCCCCGGCGACTCATTGTTACTGATTCGCTTTGACGACAAGCAGGATGAATCGGACAAGCAGTGGACGCGGTTGACCAAAAGTTTCCAATCATTTCGGATTACGCTGAAGCGCACGCCGGCCCATGAATTGAAAAATCCGTACAGAAGAAAATGCATCTTCCTGTTACAGGAACCCCTCGACCTGGTGCTCCTGGATACAAAAGGCGTAGTCCGCGGACAATACTTGTCTTCAGACCGCGAAGATGTAGACCGGTTGATTACGGAGGTTACCATCCTGTTAAAGAAGTACTGATATGCACGCACCTGCTCCCATGAAAACACCGTACAAGAATCTGATCGTCGCGGTATCTATTATCGTCCCTGTCTTAATCGCACTTTTATTCAGGGTTAAGCTTCCAGGTTATGACTTCACTTTTCTTCCGCCGATTTATGCCACGATCAATGGGATCACGGCAGTGCTGTTGATTGTCGCTGTCATCGCCATCAAGAACCATAAAAGGTCACTGCATGAAGCGTTGATGAAAACTTGCATGGGGCTTTCGGCATCATTCCTGGTGATGTACGTATTGTACCATATGACCAGCGAGGAAACCGCCTTTGGTGGCGTCGGAATTATTCGCCCGATTTACTTCTTCATCCTGATTACCCATATTCTGCTGTCCATTGGCATCATTCCCTTGGTGTTGTTCACCTTTGTGAGGGCCTGGTCAGGAGATTTTGTTCGCCATCGCGCATTGGCTAAATTTGCGTTTCCAATCTGGCTTTATGTAGCCGTCACCGGTGTGGTGGTTTATCTGATGATAAGCCCATACTACAAGTAATGAAGATGATGAAACGGATGCTCCTATTGGTCTTCTTATTTGTCCTGATGTCGCTTCAGGATGTGGCCGCGCAATGCGCCATGTGCCGGTCGACGTTGGAGAACAACTATTCCAATGGTAATCCTGGAATTGCCGCGGGCATTAATACAGGCATTTTGTATCTGCTTGCGCTGCCTTATCTCGCCGTGATGCTGCTTGGATATTTCTGGTATAAATCAAGTAGGAATGGCCGCCAACCGCTATCTGACCGCCTTGCTTCGCGGTAAGTGTCCACAGTGCCGGGAGGGAAAGATTTTTAAGTACCCCTTGCACAAAATTTCCAAATTCAGTTTAATGAATGCGCGCTGCCCGCACTGCGACGTGAGCCTTGAGCCAGAACCTGGTTTCTACCAGGGTGCAATGTTTGTCAGCTATGCCATCGCCGTGGCCGTCATCGTAGTCATGGGATTGATCATGTTCTTCTTATTGAATGATCCGTCGGAATGGGTTTACATCGGCGCAATAACGCCAGTATTAATACTTATCGCGCCCTGGAATTTTCGTTGCTCCCGAATTTTATACCTCTATTGGTTTGGCGGATTGAAGTATCGGCCTGACTAGGTGCGCGATGTTTCAGGGAGGAAATAATTTACGGAATGGTTATTGCGGATTTACTATCTTTAATCAATTCAACCTTCCGCACGCTTGTCGAAAACTGCTAAACTGCTGATCATTTTCGGTTGCTTTCTTGGGGCAGGATTCGTCACCACCTACATTTCGCGTCAGTCATCCAACGAATCATTTGTTCGCGGACTGTCCAACCGCTTAGCGGGTGAACTTTTGGTCGTCGAAGGAGAGGGTGGGGTGGTTGCCCGCGACTGGGAGAAAGATTCCATCTCCACCCTTCAAGCGCATTATCCATTTTTTTGTTTTCGCGGCAGCGAGCTGGTGTATTGGTCCGACAATCGGTTTGTACCATCCTACGCCTCTGTTGCTGATACGTTTGACCTCAAACTCCTGAAGGCTGCCAACAGCGATTACCTCGCGAAAAAATGGACGTTGCCCGGCAATCGCTCACTGGTGTTTGTGATACCACTGCATCGTCACTATCCGATCACGAACGATTATCTGGGCGCGGAATGGAATAGAAAAATATTTACCGCTGGAAATGTCACCATCCTGGAACCAAGCGCTTCGTTGGGTACACCCGTATGCGTGAACAATTCCTGCCCGTTCAAAGTCAGCTTCGTGGAGGGAACGGTGGCGATCGGTGCAATACGACAGTTGTCTGTATTATTTTTTGGTATTTCAATTGTTCTGTTGGTGATCGTGTTGATGAGAATTGTTCAAACGATGAAGATCCCGGAGCTTGGCTTTGTGATCCTTTACTTTGCCCTGTGGGGACTCCGCACGGCGATGGTGAAGGTTGGATTCCCTTCGGATTGGATTCATTCGCCCTTGTTTGACCCGCAGGTGTTCGCTTCCTCCAGTTTGAATGCATCGTTGGGCGATTTGATCCTGAACGAAGTCGCTGTCATACTGCTGTGCTTCTTCGTGTTTTGGAACTACCACCGGTTCTACATGCTCAAATGGCTGTTTCACCATCGCACCATCAGTTGGGTGTTGTCGGTGTTTTTCGGACTATGCATCTTGTTTGCCGCGCTGTATCCTTTCGTGGTGATACAGACCATTTACAACAACTCAACCCTCATCCTGGACATTACCCAATCCGTCAGCTTTGATTCGATTCGCGTGCTCGCGCTGAGCGCTGTGGTGATGAGCGGGGCGTGCTCGTTTCTATTTGCGCACGCCTTCATCCGACTCATGATCGGCGATGGGAGCCGTTTGCGCATCCTGGTGACCTTTGGGGTTGCCGTGCTGATTTTTGTTTTGATCAATGCATTAACAGAACAAGACTACGGTTCTTCATTGGTTGTTGGTGTATTATACTTTCTGATCGTCTACGGCTTGAAGTTGTATGGCAGTTTGAAAAAACTTGGATTCGCCACATTTGCATACATGTTTGTGTCGGTATTCTTTATATCGGCAAACGGCTCCTACGCAATTCAGCAATTCGGCAGAAAGGAAAAGATTGAGAACCAGTTTCGTTTTGCTAGCAACTTCCTTGTGGACCGTGACTACTTCGGCGAATTCCTGCTAGCAGAAACGGCGAGAAAGGTGGGCGAAGATATTTTCATCCAGACGCGCCTGGCGAGTCCGTTTTTTAGCCGTGATGCCGTGCGCCAGAAGATCAGGCAGGTATTTCTCCCCAGCTATTTCAACAAGTATGACATTGAAATATTTCTCTTCAACGCCGCGGGGGAGCCGATGGACAATCGGTCGGTCTCCACATTTTCTGAATTGATCGGCGTATACAACAATGCCAGTTTTCGAACCGAACACGAAAGTGTTTACTTCATCAGCAATCCCGAGCAAGAAGTTTCTCAGCAATACCTCGTTGTGATTCCTGTTACGCGATTGGGCTCTGTCGTCGGTTTTGTTGTGTTGAAACTGTCACTCAAGAAGGTCATTCCCGAAAATGTTTATCCCGAACTGTTGGTGGACAACCGGTTCAAGCAGTTTTACCGGTCGCAGGATTTTAGCTATGCCGTATTTGGAGATGGTCATATGCTGTTTAGTTCAGGCGGCTTTAATTACGATCAGCAATTCCCCATTAACTTGTTGGGAAACCCTGACCTTCACACCATCGGTATCGCGGCGCATGGCTATGACCACATTGCGCAGGAAGATGAGAATGGACGTGCGGCCGTGGTGTCGTCGCCGCGAACACCATGGATGTATGTGCTGGCGAGTTTTTCATTTTTCATGGTGCTGGGCCTGGTGATCGTCCTTGCCTTCGTCGTTGTGCAAGGTGCCATCAACTACTTCCGCGGCGGCAAGCTTTACTTTTCAGCGCGAATACAGCTGCTGCTGAATATGGCCTTCTTCGTTCCGCTGATTATTGTAAGCTTAATTACACTGGGACTTATTAATCGGTCATCTCAAGAGCAGTTGAACGACGAATACCTAACCAAAGCTCGTACGGTAGCTTCACAACTAGCGCCGTACCTAAACCTAGCGTTGACGGATTCAACAGAAGTGAGGGTTGGATTTCAGAACCAGGTCACCGACCTGGCTACGTTGGCCAATGTCGATGTGAACGTTTACGGCAGTGAAGGCTATTTGTTAGCGACGAGCCAACCCTTGATTTTTGAAAACGATCTGCTCTCACACTATTTGTCGCCGACGGCTTTAAAGGCGATCCGCGGAGGTGAACCACAATTTGTGGAGACTGGAAAAGTAGGTACCCTAACCTTCTTTGTGTCTTATGCGGCCCTGCAGTCGCCACTCTCCGGAGAGCTCATCGGCGTCGTCGGGATTCCCTTTTTTCGATCGGGGATTTCATTGGAGAAAATGAAGATCAATATCCTCGTCAATACCTTAAACATCTTTACCATCATCTTTATCGCCCTGGTGGTGTTATCTTACTTTGTGTCGAAGTGGCTCACGTTCCCGCTTGAGTTCATCACGCAATCACTTCGTCGAACGTCGCTCACCAAAATGAATCAACCTTTGGTCTGGAAATCCGACGATGAAATTGGCATCATGGTGAAGGAGTATAATCAGATGCTTTACAACCTCAGTGAAAGCAAGGCCGAGTTGGAACAAAGCCAGCGGGAGAGGACCTGGCGTGAAATCGCGCAACAGGTCGCGCATGAGATCAAAAATCCGTTGACACCCATGAAGCTCACCCTTCAGCAATTGGAACGGCTGATTAAGTCGGGTGCACCCTCCGAAGAGAAAACGGAGAAGGCCGTGTTGTCGCTGCTGACGCAAGTAGATACCTTGAATGATATCGCATCTTCTTTCAGTTCATTTGCTAAAATGCCGGAGCCTGTTATCCAGACGCTGGACCTGGTCAGCTTGCTTCAACGGATTGTGGATTTACACGCGCAGAGTGGTACGATCGTTTTCAAATCCAATCATAAATCAATTCTTATCGCGGGTGATGAGCAACTACTGGGAAGGACTTTCTCCAATTTAATTCTCAACGCGTTTCAGGCCGCGAAGCCCGGCGAAGCATTGTCTGTTCATATTTTACTGGAGGTGCAGTATCACCGTGTTCAGATCCTTTTCCAGGATAATGGAAAGGGGATCGAACCCGTTGTTGCTGACCGTATCTTCTTCCCACATTTCACCACTAAAAAGTCGGGTTCAGGTCTCGGATTGGCGATCGCCAAAAAAGCCATTGAGCAAATGAATGGACGAATCTGGTTTGAGACCGAAGTAGGGAAGGGCACTACTTTTTATATCGAGTTACCGACAACCCAAAGTTGATATTCTTGCATTGGTTCGGTAGTCAATATTAATTGCGAAGTACGAATGATGAAGCATCACGTGTAAATTCTGTCTCCTCCTTCTCTCTTTAAACTGACGCCCACACATTTATTTTACCGCAGAGGCGCTAAGACGCAAAGTCTTCGCAAAGCACTTTGCGACGCCTTGGCGCTTTTGCGGTAAGAATTGAATTCTCGTGCCTATCGACTGTCGAGTGTTTCGTTTGCTTGCTATTCACCATCAGCAGAAGTGCCTTCATATTCGACTAAGAAATGATGTATGGATTCTGACTACTGACTCCTGTCTCCTGTATTCTGATTCGAGCGGGAAACGGGTCTCGAACCCGCGACCTGCAGCTTGGGAAGCTGCCGCTCTACCAACTGAGCTACTCCCGCTTTTTTGAAGTACAAATTTTACGAATGATGAAGTGCGAATAGCAACATCATCGTTTCCCCTTATTTTGAAAAGAACCCGCGACCTGCCCCGACGGGTCGGGGCCGCTCTACCTCCCGATAGCCATCGGGATGAGCTACTCCCGCTAAATCGATTCCAGATTCCAAATTCAAGATTGAAAATTTGGAATCAGAAATCTGAAATTAAATATACTATTTCGTTCCCGATAATTCCTTAAGGATCAATCGAAAAGCGTGAGGTTACCGTGCTGGTCGGAGGGAGGTGTGGGAATAATTAAAGAAGGCACATCGGTTTTACTGTCGCTGATGCGAGGTGAAACGGGATAGTGATTCATCTGCTTGGCTGCGTACGGCTGAAGAAGGTTGATCAACTCGGGAGCAGAAGCTTCTGCAGAAAGCCACGAGGCCTCCAGCTTCTTGTCGAGGATTGCGGGCATTCGGTCCTGCACACCGGCCACCAACGCATTGGAAGGAACAGTGATGATGGAAAATGTGTGGATCTCATTTCCGTCGGTGTCTTCAAACTCTTCCCACAATCCGGCAAACGAGAACAGCTCCTGGTCGGTGCACACGAAGCGATAGGGTATGAATGTTTTCTTTCCAGCGCGTTTCCAGCCGTAAAAACTATCCGCCAGAATCAAGCAGCGCGTCTTGCTGAGCGTTCGCTGCAACGATGTTTTTTCCTGGATGGCTTCAACGCGCGTATTGATGAGTTTTTCGCCAGGAGTTTTGTTCTTTGCCCATTCTGGCGAAGTCCCCCAATAGAAAGTAGAGATGCCTCCGGGTGAAGCATGCGTAATGATTGGGAGTAGCTGCGTTGGCGAGGCATTAAAATGAGGCCCATAATGTTCGGGCGTTTCGACACCAAATCGCTCCAGGATTTTTTCGGGTGTTGCTGTAATGCTATAACGCTCAATCATGCCGCCGGGAAGTTATCAGTCGCTCAGACCTGACGAAAAAAATCGATGGCCTGCGCTTCACTCCAATATAAACCATTTTTGTTGAATTGGGCGAACCCAACGTGACCACCTCGCGCTGGATTTTCAAACCTGATGTACCGGTGATTTTTCAGAAGGTCATGCGGGTAACATTCGGCACTGAGAAAGGGATCGTTGGAGGCGCTGACGAGCAAGGTCGGCGTTTCAATACCAGAAAGAAATCCGATTGCGCTGCATCGGTCGTAGTAGTCGCGGGCGCCGGCGAAACCGTGCAGCGGTGCCGTGTAACGATCGTCGAAATCGATCAGGCGGTTGATCCTATCAATTCCCTTAATATCGATCTCACTTTTTACTGTCGACTTCTGAATGACTTTCTTCTTCAAGCTTCGCAGGAATCGAAATGAATAAAGCGTGTTGGACGGCTGAGATATTTTAAGGCAGCTGGTGTAGAGGTTCAACGGCACAGAGAAGGCGACTGCTTTTTGAATTTCGGCGGCAGCTTTTTGTTCGCCAAGATATTTCAAGGTTATATTTCCGCCCAGACTAAAGCCCACCAGGTAAATCTGCTTATAGCCTTTTTGTATCCCATGCTTAACAACATGGTGTAAGTCATCTGTTGCGCCACTGTGATAAAACCGAAGTTGGCGATTCATTTCTTCGCTACAGCCGCGGTAGTTCCAGGCCAGGATGTCAAAGCCGTTGTCCAATCCGGCTTTTGCCATTCCCATAACATAGGCTCGGTGAGAGTGGCCCTCCAGTCCGTGGGAAATAATTAACAGCTTGCCTGAGTCATTTCGGATCCAGTCGAGATCAAGAAAGTCATCGTCTGGTGTTTGAATTCGCTCGCGAACATAAGGCGCTAACGGTACCTTCCTGAAAACGCTCGGGAAGATCGTCTCCACGTGAGCATTGAACAACAGGAGTGGAGGCTGGTAAGACACCGTAAGCGAGGGAGATTATTTGCCGGCGACAATTTTCAAATGCCCCAGGTGGTGTTCTCCATGCCACGCGTAGGTCGCGATCACCTGATCCAGGCGCACGTGCTTTTTAGAATCCGGGTGGAAGAATTTTTTGTTGTAATCTTCCTGGGAAAGTCCCTTCATCAACACGGCCCACTTCTTATGCAACGACTGCAGCAGTGCAATCGACAGGGCAGGGTCTGCCGTCGTTTCGTTGGTGGTGGCCCACAGCTTTTCGTCGTAGGCCTTGATCGTTGGAGTTTCTTCTGTCAGCGTCCATTTCATGCGGATGTAGGCATTCATGTGGCTGTCGGCAATGTGATGCAACACCTGCCGGGCCGTCCAGCCGCCTTCGCGATAGGGTGTGTCCAATTGCTTAGCCGTTAGCGAACTGGCCAGGGCTTGAATCTTTTCGGGAACAGCCTCTATTCTGCTGATGTTCGCTTTTACCTCTTCGACTGTATAGGACTCCTTGGATGAAAGTCGCCCGATGGGATAACGAAGTTGTTCGTCACTATTCATGGAATTCTTCTTTAGCTTTCTTTCGCCTGTTTCGGACCCTGATATTCACCATCTCAATGAGTAACGAGAAAGCAACCGCGAAGTAGATGTATCCTTTGGGAATATTGTATTCGAGTCCTTCGAGGAAGAGCATAAATCCGATAAGGATCAGGAATCCGAGCGCCAACACCTCCATGGAGGGGTGTCGTTGTATAAAGTCGCTGATGGCGCCGGAGAAAACCATCATGATACCGATTGAAATAATAACGGCCACGATCATGATAATGACCTTGTCTGTAAGTCCCACCGCGGTAAGAATGGAGTCGAATGAAAAGATGATGTCCAGCAGGATGATTTGAATGATAATGCCTGTGACGTTCACTCTTGATTTCGGGTCCTCGTTTACGAGTTCTTCCTCGCCCTCCATTTCGTGATTGATTTCACGGGTACTTTTGGCAATCAGAAACAACCCTCCGAACATCAGGATAAGGTCTCTTCCGCTAAAAGGATGGTCGTGTTCGGCAAGGGTCTTGGTCAAGCTCTCGCCCAGAATATCGGATAGAAAGAACAGGGGTTCTTTGAAACTGATCACCCAGGTAATTCCCAACAGCAAGATGATGCGGACGACAAGCGCCAGCATGAGTCCCATATTCCGGGTGCGGGCGCGTATTTCGATCGGCAACCGGTTCGATACGATGGAAATGAAAATGATGTTATCAATGCCTAAAACAACTTCAAAAAACGTTAGCGTTAACAGGGCGAGCCAGGTTTCCGCGTGAAGGAAAATTTCCATGCAGAGGGTTTACGGATTGTTCAAACGATAAAAATAGGATAAGTATGTTGATCCTCCAAAGGCGATATTTGATTAAAACCGGTCCAAAAATCAGGTTTGAACGTGGTTTTTGGTGAATGCAAATATTTACCCAGGCTGACCTGAATTACGAGTTATTGATCCTCCCTTATAAAAACTTTTTCACATCCACGAAGGGGAGGTTAAAGGCCTCTGCAACGCCCTTGTACACCACTTCGCCCTGGATCACATTCAGTCCGTTCCTCAATTCAACACTTTCCTGACAGGCTTTCTTCCATCCCTGGTTGGCCAATTTAATAGCATAGGGTAGCGTCGCGTTGGTCAATGCCAACGTCGAAGTATAGGGCACCGCGCCCGGCATGTTCGCCACGCAATAGTGAACGACATCATCAATAATAAAGGTCGGGTCTTCGTGCGTTGTAGGGCGGCAGGTTTCAATACATCCTCCCTGATCGACAGCGACGTCTACGAGCACCGTTCCGGGGCGCATCGTTTTCAGCATATCGCGTGTAATCAATCGCGGCGCTTTCGCTCCCGGGATCAACACACCCCCAATAATAAGGTCTGATTCTCTCACCATTTCGCTGATGGTATATCCGTTAGACACCATCGTGTGGACGTTCTTGGGCATCACATCATCGAGGTAACGGAGGCGGTTGATATTGACGTCCATGATGGTTACATCGGCACCCATGCCCGCCGCTATTTTAGCCGCGTTGGTACCAACCACACCACCTCCCAAAATCAATACTTTCGCTGGCTTCACGCCCGGAACGCCACCCAAAAGAATACCGCGCCCTTTTAAAGGCTTCTCCAAATATTTGGCGCCTTCCTGAATAGACATCCGGCCGGCCACTTCCGACATCGGAATCAACAACGGGAGGCTTCCGTCCATGCGCTCAACGGTTTCGTAGGCGAGGCAAACCGCGCCGCCGGCGATCATCGCTTTGGTCAGTGGTTCGTAAGAAGCAAAGTGAAAATAGGTGAATACTAATTGGTCTTTCTTGATGAGTTTATATTCAGACTCGATGGGTTCCTTTACTTTCATGATCATTTCCGACTGCTGGAAAACATCCGCCGCTGAACTGACCATTTTGGCACCGGCTTTCGTGTAGTCTTCATCACTGAAACCACTCCCGACACCGGCAGTATTCTGGATCAGAACGGTATGTCCGCGCTTCACCAATTCTTGCGTACCAGCGGGGGTTAAGGCCACCCGGTTTTCGTTGTTTTTGATTTCTTTAGGAACACCAATAATCATATTGCAATCGTTTTAAGCGGTACAAATATACAGGCCCAAACAACTAGTAGGCTTGAGAATTAACAGATCATTTTTCATCAGAATAAAAACTGTGAGAAAGTCGTTTTACCTCATTAAATGTTTGGACTCTTAGCCCTGTGCAGAAGAAAAATTTGTGCTTTTCAGAGTGTAGGGTGATGTTGGCCTCCGTACACGATTGCGTTGTTTTTGAAACGCCAAAGTATTGCCTATTTTTGAACCGTCTGATTCTGTTTTTCACTCAAATTCTGACCATTGAGCGCACTAAAGGAAGCCAAAGTAAAATTTTCACAGGCACGCGTGAAGGAAATCCTTTCCGACTACCGTCTGGCTGTGGAAAGCCGCGAAGCGAGTTTGATCGGGCGCAAGGAAGTGTTCATGGGGAAGGCGAAGTTTGGAATTTTTGGTGACGGAAAAGAGGTGGCGCAGATTGCCATGGCCAAGGTTTTCAAGCCTGGCGATTTCCGTTCCGGTTACTATCGCGATCAGACCTTCATGTTCGCCATTGGTGAATTAACAATACAACAATTCTTCGCGCAGCTTTATGCGCATACGGATCTAAATGCGGATCCAATCACGGCCGGCCGGTTAATGACCGGACACTTTGGAACGCGAACGTTGGATGAATCAGGAAAATTTAAAGCGCTGGCGGAACTCAAAAATAGCAGCGCGGATATTTCGCCTACTGCAGGACAGATGCCGCGCCTTTTGGGACTGGCCTACGCCTCGAAATTGTTTCGCCACAATCCGGCGTTAGCATCCTACACCAACTTCTCTCGCAACGGAAACGAAATAGCCTTTGGTACCATTGGCAACGCATCGACTTCTGAAGGAATGTTTTTCGAAGCGATCAATGCTGCCGGCGTACTTCAGGTGCCGATGCTTACCTCGGTGTGGGACGATGGTTATGGAATTTCAGTTCCACAGCATTTCCATACTACAAAGAGTAGTATTTCAAAAGCGCTCGCGGGACTTCAGCGTACGGAATCTGAAAATGGTTTTGAAATCTTAACGGTTAAAGGTTGGGATTATCCGGCGCTCGTGGAAGCGTATCAGCGCGCAGAAAAAGTTTGTCGCGAGGAGCACGTACCGGTTTTACTACACGTCGACGAGGTAACGCAGCCACAAGGGCACTCGACTTCCGGTTCGCACGAGCGCTACAAATCTAAAGAGCGCCTGGCGTGGGAAGCTGATCACGACTGTCTGAAGAAAATGCGGGAGTGGATCATCAACGAAGTCATGATCCTTCCGGAAGAAATTGATACGATCGAGAAGGAAGCCAAGCAATCCGCGAAGCTGGCACGTGACCGCGCCTGGAAAGCCTTCATGGAGGATGTTAAGAAGGATCAAAACATTGTCTTTTCTATTTTGGAAAAAGGCGAAGGTCTCAGCCGCCACAGTGAAGCGATTCAGCAGTTGAAGCAAGAATTGAGCACCACCATTAATCCTTCTCGTCTGGATACCATGCGTGCGGCCAAGAAGGCGCTTCACTTGTTCAGGGATGAAAGCCACGAGGCGCGTACCGAATTAATTGACTGGTTGAAGGGATCGGAAGGCGATAACTATAATCGTTACAGTTCTCATTTATATAGCGCGTCGGATGAGTCGGCGCTGAAGGTTGAAGTTGTTCCGCCGGTCTACACTGAGAACTCATCGATCGTTGATGGTCGTGAAGTTTTACAAGCCTGCTTTGATGCGGCGTTGACGCGCGATCCACTGGTTGTTGCTTTTGGAGAAGATGTTGGAAAGATAGGGGATGTTAATCAAGGCTTCGCCGGACTTCAAGCTAAGTACGGTGAACTAAGGGTAACCGACACGGGTATCCGCGAGTGTACTATCATTGGTCAGGGAATCGGGTTGGCGCTGCGCGGTTTCAGACCGCTCGCCGAGATTCAATACCTCGACTACTTCATCTACGCGTTGCCGACGTTGTCAGATGACCTTGCTTGCTTACAGTATCGCACGAAAGGCGGGCAAAAAGCGCCGCTCATTATTCGTACCCGTGGTCATCGACTGGAAGGCGTATGGCATGCCGGATCACAGATCGGTATGTTGCTGCACAGCCTTCGCGGGATCTACATCATCACGCCGCGCAACATGACGCAGGCGGCAGGATTTTACAACACGATGTTGAGATCTGATGATCCTGCGGTGATCATTGAATGTTTGAATGGCTATCGATTAAAAGAACGTATACCCGATAACATCGGCGAGTTTACCATACCACTCGGTGTTCCCGAGATTTTGAAGCCGGGAACGGATGTCACCATCGTTACCTATGGTTCTATGTGCCGCGTGGTGATGGAAGCTGCTGAATCATTGGAAGAAGCAGGCATCAACTGCGAAGTCATCGACGCGCAAACCTTGTTGCCGTTTGATGTGAACGGCGTAATTCTGGAATCGGTTAAGAAAACCAACCGCCTGGTGTTGGCCGATGAAGACGTTCCGGGAGGCGCTTCAGCCTTTATGATGCAGCAGATCCTCGAGGTTCAGAATGCTTACCCTTATCTCGATTCAAAGCCCGTGACGATCACTGGAAAAGAACATCGTCCAGCTTATGCTTCTGATGGAGATTATTTCACGAAGCCGAATCCGGAAGAAGTATTCGAAAAGGTATACGGCCTCATGAACGAGGTGGACCCTGACAAATTTCCTGCCTTGTATTAACGGTTATTGACGCAGTTGGTCAAGGGTGTAATCAGCTGTGATGATCTCATTGCTGACGTGAAGCGCACGATCCTTAATCTTGATTTTCAATCGGAAAGTTTTGCTGCTGAGAACGTAGATGAATCCTTCTGATTTCATGCTGTAGTGGAGGATGCCATCCAACGGCCCTTCTTTCTCGGACAGCACAGGGAAGCGCCCGTTAAATGAAGTACTGCAATCTGATCCGGTAATGGTTTCCCAATCCAAAAAGGTATACGATCCGTCGGGATTCCTGATTTCGAAATCCACCGTGATGTTATCGTAGTTCGGATTCTTTTCCGTGTACCAGATTTCCCTGATTTCATATAGGCTCGGCAGTCCCGGGCTGGTTAATGTATCGGTGATGTTGTAGGTTCCGTCAATGATTCGTTCATCGCCTTGCTGAACGTAGAGGGTGTCGAAGATATAGGTATTGCAGGTATAGGGATAGACGTAAGAAGGTACCTGGTCTTCATACAGTGGATCGGTGATCACGTCGATGGTGGCAAGCTTGCCGACTTGATCTTCCAAATAGATCAGGGGGCCGACGTCTGAATAGGGCGAAAAGGTAGGCACGGGGATAAGCTGGCCGTTGTTCTTCAGGAAATAATTTCGTGCGTTGAACGGGTAGGATATCAGTTCCGTGCTGAGGCCGAGGTCGCCATCGCCATCTTTGAAAGAAATCGAAAGCACGATAGAATCAGATCTGTCCGCGCTTACGCCGAAGTAAATTCCTTTTAAGTCTATTTGAGGTTCAACCGGAAATTCGGGTGGATCGAAACATGAGCCGACGGCCAAAAGTAGCACGCTAAATATCCCTACAAGCTTTAATGTTTTCATTGACTATTTTTGGGTCCGGTCAAGTTAAGTAACGCTTGGATACTTTTAAAAGTTTTGAATCAAAATTATACGGGATTAACGACGCGTCCTTCGAAGATATTGCGTTGGAGTTGTTTCAATTTCAGGCCGTTAGTAATCCGGTTTACGCTCAGTATATCCAACATCTTCAACGGAAGGTAAGCGAGGTCAAAACCATTCGGGATATTCCTTTTCTACCGATATCATTTTTCAAGACGCATCAGATTCAAACCGGTAAGTGGACGCCTGAATGTGTATTCTCCAGCAGCGGTACCACGGGAGCAAACACAAGCTCGCACCTGGTTCATAGCCTTGGATTTTATCAGCATCACGCCCTGCTGAATTTTGAATACTTTTTTGGAAGTCCGACGGATTATCATTTTCTGGCATTGTTACCTTCTTACCTGGAGCGGCAGGATTCCTCACTCATTGCCATGATGGACCACCTGCTCAGGCGTAGTCAGTCGCCGCATTCTGCTTACTACCTTGATAATACTACAGCACTTCTTTCAGCGTTGGAAGATTTGAGAAACGATCGTCGGAAAGTCATTCTTTGGGGCGTTACGTTTGCGCTGCTCGACCTGGCAGAACAGGGTGAGCGAGACTTGCGTCATTGCCTGATCTTTGAAACTGGAGGCATGAAGGGAAGAAGGAAGGAGATCACCCGGGGTGAATTGCATGAAACATTGAAAAGAACATTTCACGTCGACAGGATTTACTCTGAGTACGGGATGACAGAATTGTTTTCCCAGGCCTATACCCAGGGCGAGTTGCGGTTTAAATGCCCGCCCTGGATGAAAATAATGGGTCGGGATGTCACAGATCCATTTACCTGGGGGTTACTTGGCGAAACGGCCGGGATTAATGTTATCGATTTGGCCAACTGGGCGTCTATTTCGTTTATTGAAACGGAAGATATTGGCAAAGTTTATGATGATGGTACCTTCGAGGTGCTGGGGAGAATGGACAACAGCGATATCAGGGGTTGTAACCTGATGGTTTGAGAGGTAAAGCCCTCATTTTAAGGAACTAAGGGTTTTGTTTTATAGTTAAAGAATTCTATTTTTGTTTAGAAACTATCCGATCCAATGAAAAAAATTGTTGCCTTTGTACTTTTAGCGGCCTTTGTTACTGGTTGTAGCCAATATACTTGTCCAACCTACACAAAGAAAGAAGCGCCCAAAGCTGAAAAGAATACCCAACGGATTTAGAAACAGCATACGCGCATTCCGTGCAATAGGAAACTCAATCGGTTTCCTTTTTTTATTTCGACGTGTTACGTTTCCGCAGCAAAAGGTAGAGCGGAATCCCCAATCCTGTTAGCGTTAATCCAAACGCAGAATTAACCAGCGGCGTGGTTCCCAGCCGGTAACTGTTAATGTCGTTCGCCAATGTCACCACCAGGAAGAACAGGGTAAAAAGCAGAAAAATACCGGGCACTATCGGATAGCCCCACACGCGGTAAGGTCTTTCAGCCGTCGCCATTTTTTTTCGGAGAACAAATATTCCGAACGCGCTTAGTCCGTAGAAAATCCAGCTTACAAAAATCAGCATATCGGTAAGCATATCGAACGAACCGGTGAATACCAACGCCGATGTCCACAGTCCGTGAAGCCATAAAGCATTTCCTGGTGTTTGAAATCGAGGATGTACATGTCCGATCCAACGCAATGCGGTTTGCTCCTGCGCGAGCGCGAACGAAACACGGGCGGTGGCGAGAATATTTCCGTTGGTGGTTCCCAGGGTAGAGATGATCACCATGAGTGCGATAATTCCTGCCCCCCATTCACCCATGACGCGGTCCGCTGCATCGGTCGCTACCATGGTGGAATGAGCCATCTGATCGATTGGTAAAACGTACAGGTAGGCCAGCGAGATGAGAACATAACTAGCAATGCAACACAACAAGCCAATCATCAGACTTCGTGGAATGTTTCGCTGCGGATCTTTGATTTCACCGGCGATGAAAGTGATGTTGTTCCATCCATCATATCCCCAGAATGCACCAGCCGTCGCTGCCATGAGCGCCGTAATCATCGCCCATCCTTCCGGATGAATGATGGTTGAAGCTTTGACGAAGTTTGAAGGATTTCCTTTTCCGGAAAACAGCAGTCCGAACACCAGAATAACCATCGCGCCGACTTTCAACACCGTGAAGATGACTTGAAAATTTCCACTCGAACGGGTACTTCGATAGTTCAACCACGTGAGCGCCATCACCACCACGACCGTCACCATTTTGACGCCGATGTTCTGCAGCGGAAATATCGAACCGATGAAAGGTATCTGCAGGACAATGGATGTTTCCATGTCAGGCGAGAATCTTGGAAGGGTGATAAAGTATTCGGTGTAAGTACCCAGCACATAGGCGATCGAGGCAACACCGGCAGTATTGAAGACCGCGAAGGCCGACCATGCGTAGAGAAACGCCACGAACTCGCCATACATTTTTTGAAAGAACACATACTGGCCGCCCGTCTCTGGAAGCAAGGCGGCGACCTCGGCATTGCTCATGGCGCCGAACAGTGTGATCACGCCAGCCATCAACCAGACGCCCAGCAACAACAAGGGTGAGCCGAGTTGTGCAGCCATCAATGCAGGCTTCATGAAAATTGCTGATCCAATGATTCCACCGACGACGATGGCAATGCTGGTATTTAGTCCGAGGGTACGTTGGAGATTTTCTTTCACAAGGAAGTTAGAGAAGATGGTTAACTGCGCCCGGCGCTAGGTATTCATGAATTCAGCAATGAGGCGATGGAAGTGATGTGTTCCGGTTTCCATCTTGACGGAGTATCGTCCATGCTTGTAAAACCGGGAACGTATGCCCTGTTGAACATGCTCGACTACATCTTCATCTTCCATTTCAACCTGGTGGAGGTTTGCACCTGCGCCTTGTCTCAGTTTGTTTTCATCCAAAACATAAGAAAGAAACGATACTTTAGTTTGTGTAGGCGAAACTGGTTTAATAACATTGATCGAGAGTCCCCAGGGATAGAAATTAAACATCAGGTTGGGGAAGACCCAGAAATAATATCCGGCCACTTTTTTTCCGAAGTCAGGCGAAGACGATGGTAAGTCAAACAGAATATCTGAATCGTCGGACAATCCTAACTGCAGATTGGAGTAGCGAAATAATTCAGTGCTATAACTTCCGTAATCGATCACTTCATTCAGACCGGCATGGACAAATGGAATGTGAAATCCTTCCAGGTAATTTTCGCAGTAGAGTGCCCAGTGTGCTTGTACCAGATAGTCACGTGATAATTCCGGGCGGAAATGAAAGTCCTGAAAGGGCAACCATCCGATCCGGTCAGTCATCTCCTTAAAAAAGTCGTTGGCTTTCGTGGAAGCATGGAGGGAAGTAAACAACCACTTTCCAAATTGGTGGAGCGGCAATGCCGTCAGGTTGTCGTCGGCGGAGGGAAAGTCTTCTACTTCTTTAAACTCAGGCATGCTGAGGAACTGTCCGTCGAGTTTGAAACGCCGGCCGTGATATTTGCAACGTATGTCTTTGAGCTTGCAAGATTTTTCAACCAGCAGATTTCCACGATGCGTGCATACATTGGAAAGGCAATGCAGTTTGTGGTCTTCTGTGTGGGTAACGACGAGCGGCTCTTTTAAGTAATCCTCCAGTAAGTTCACGGGTGTGGTCCAACCCGGTTCTTTTACCTGGTCGGTGTCGCCGATGAATTGCCACGACCGAGAGAATATCTTCTCCTTGCTGATTTCAAAGTTCAGGGGGTCAAGATAGAAATCAGTCGACAGGGTTTTTGCTTTGGCGATGTCAGGATGGATGTCGAACTTGCTCATGCGTTCAGGTTGTTATGCAAAATAACAAATAACACGTGCACATAAGATACACAGTATGAACAAAACGACCCAGATCTTGTATTGGGCAGCCCGCATCGTGGCCGCCATCATTATGCTTCAGACGTTGTATTTTAAATTCACCGCGTCGGAAGAGTCCGTTTATATTTTTACGACCGTGGGGATGGAACCCTGGGGTCGGATCGCGGTGGGGATTTTGGAACTCATCGCAGCCTCATTGATTCTGATCAATGCAACAGCCTGGCTTGGCGGTTTGTTGTCGCTGGGATTAATGGCTGGCGCCCTGGGCATGCACCTTACCCTGTTGGGGATAGAAGTGAAAGGCGATCATGGCTACCTTTTCTTACTGGCCTTAATAGTTTTGGTTTGTAGTCTGTTCGTGTTGATCGTGAACAAACCGAGGATCATCGCCTTTGCAAATCAATTGGCGAGCCGCAAGAATTAAGGCAACACTTTAAGCGCTGCATTCAGTTCTTCCTGGAGCTCGGGTTGTTTGAGAATTTCTTTAACGCCCTGCACCATGAAGTTGGGGACCTTTTCGTTTTTGGCCAGCTTGGACTTGATTTCAGAAATCATTTCGAGGGCATTTCCCTTTCCTTCGAAATCGGCCATACCATTGACCTTCGTTTCTAGAGTTTGCCATGGATCAAGCTGTGCTTTGTCGGCGGTGGGTTCCTGAACAGTTTTAGTCGCTTCGGCTGCTGGTGGCAAGACCGAACGCGCCGCGATACAGGCATTGTATTCATCGACGATTATTTCAGTGTCTTTCTTAGTCAGTTTGCCGTCATCGATTCGCTTATATACGTCCGGGCAATCTTCCAGAAAGTTGCTGACTGTTTTCTTGAAACCGAGGTTAGGGATTTCGATTCCCCGGCCATCGAGTTTGCGCAGGAAACGTCCATCGTAGCTCACCTGATTTTCCAGTTGAAAACCATACAGGGAGAGGTATCCTGATTTTAAAAGTTTCATGAAAGTATATCCCGTGTTACCTTTTACCGGATGATAGGTTTCGCCGGCCAAGCTAAAGGAACGAACCTGGAATATTGAATAGATGGTTTTCGTCCGGTCTTTGGTAATTACCTGAACCTTTTTCTCTGGACCATACATCATCATCTTGATGACACCGTTCACGCTATCACCCTTGGCGGTGATCAGGTAATCCTGCGCTAAAGCGGTACGACTGGAGAAGGTGATGATACTTATACAAAGGAGAAGGGCTGACCTCAGGTTGAAGTTTTTCATGGATAGAGATTTCAACCGAAATATAAGGATTATGATGAGGTTTCTGATTTACCTTTTGTTTTAAGGCGACTGCTTTCTTTCAGGGCCCTGCTGATAATCCATTCGATTTGCCCGTTGGTGCTGCGGAACTCATCCGCGGCCCATTTCTCAACGGCCTTCATCACATCAGGATCAAGTCGTAAAACAAAAGGCTTCTTCTGTGCCATTCCTAGATTTCGAGCGTTGTGCGTTCAAAAAGTTTGTTCATCGCGTGCTGAAGCCCTTCATAATTCTGTGTGCCCAGAATAAGCCGGTACTTGTTCTTGAGCTCAATCAAAAGATAAGGACCCCACACGATCGACATGGATTCGGTCTTGCTGAAAAAATTACGGTGATAGCCTAAGCCTCCCGTTTTAAAGAGACTTCTTTTTCTATGGAAGTCAAACTTGGCAATTTCATGTTTCTTAATCGTCCGCCAGTTGGGTTTTAGCGGAAAGAACCGGACGTTGATTCCTTCGTGATCGACTTTTACTTCCAGCTTCATCGATAGGACCAGCGCCATGACACCCGCATACACCAAGATCATAACGAGCAAAAAGATAATCAGTCCCGTGTCCGTCATGGGTTTGTCACCCCAGGGTTCGCCTTTGACGAACTGAACGTACACGCCCGAGAGCAACGGTATCATCATCACCAGCCCGGAACCAATCAGCAAGATCCAGATGAACCGGTGGTTGCGGAAATACTGCGTCTCTTCAAAATACGGGCGGCTCATATGTGCTTTATGAATGTAGTGTTCCGGTATTTACCACTGGACTAACATCTTTGTCGGCGCAGAGTACGACCATCAGGTTGCTAACCATCGCGGCCTTGCGCTCTTCGTCCAACTCAATGATCTGCTGCTTGGATAAGTGATCCAATGCCATCTGCACCATACTCACAGCGCCTTCTACGATCTTGTAGCGAGCGGAAACCACCGCCGCAGCTTGCTGGCGACGCAGCATGGCGCTGGCAATTTCAGGAGCGTAGGCTAAGTATCCGATGCGCGCTTCGATTACATGTATGCCGGCAATGTCCAGTCTGTTCTTAAGGTTTTCTTCCAACGCATGGTTTACTTCTTCATGACCTGACCGAAGGGTCACCTCTTTTTCGTCGTCGAAGTTATCGTAGGGGTACATGCCTGCCAGTCTCCTGACGGCGGAGTCACTTTGAATGCGCACGAAGTTTTCGTAGTTGTCTACATCAAACGCAGCCTTGAAAGTGTCGCGCACCTGCCATACCAGGATTACACCGATCTGAATCGGGTTTCCGACCTTGTCGTTCACCTTGATCTTTTCGCTGTCGAAGTTCCGGGCGCGAAGGGAGATGGACTTCTTGCTGTAAAATGGATTCACCCAATAAAATCCATTCGTCTTCACGGTGCCTTTATAATCTCCAAAGAGCACGAGCACCATCGAACCGTTGGGATTCAGGTAAAAGAACCCGGGCATCATGGAGAAGGAGATGACCAGCAGAAAGATTAACATCGGATTGCGGGCGACAATGAGCCCCACGACTCCAAAAATTAACAGGCCAAACACAACCATAACCATCAGGTAGCCCGAAAGGGGGGTGGTCTCTTTTTCGTTACTCATATGAATGATATTAAATTGATATTATAAAGATATTGATCTGATAATACTAACGCAAGCGGCGGGGGAGGGTTTCCATGGAAAATATCTTTTTTTAATCATCTTTAAGGCCCGATAATTCGATCCCATGATCAAGTACAACCCTAAGGCCTGGTTTTCGCTCATTGTACACTCTTATAGCCGGCACGTATTGCGGATGCTTCTTCCGGCGCTCATTTTCTTTGCGGGGTTCTCCTTTGCGGTGTGCTATGTCATCCTGGATTACTTTGATCTGCAGCCGCATGAATTCCCGGGCACGACCGCGGTCCATTCCTTGTTGGGGGTAGTGTTGGGATTGTTCCTGGTGTTCCGGGTCAATTCCGCTTACGACCGGTGGTGGGAAGGCCGGCGGATGTGGGGCGGTTTGGTGAACAGCACCCGTAACCTGGCGCTGAAGCTGAATGCCTTTATCGGTCCGGAGAACCATGAAGAGCGGGCCTACTTTGCCAGGATGATTCCCAACTTCGTGTTCGCGATGAAAGAGCACTTGCGGACTGGTGTTCAGTTTTCAGAATTGGAAGGGCCTGACGACAAATTCCCGGACGATAAATTCTTTGATGCGCTGAAGAAAGTAAAGCATAAACCCAACCGCATTGCCGGCTTGTTGTACGAGCGCGTGAATGCCTTATACAAGAAGGGCGCGATCACCGGCGATCACCTGCTTAACCTGGACAAAGAGTTAAAGGATTTCATCGATTTGATTGGCGCGTGCGAGCGGATCAAGAATACGCCGATTCCTTATTCTTATTCGATGTTCATCAAGAAATTTATTTTCATCTATCTCATTACACTGCCGTTCGGATTCGTGGCAACGTTCGAATACTTCACGATCGGCACGGTGGTGTTGGTTTCCTACCTGATCTTAAGCGTTGAGTTAATTGCCGAAGAGATTGAAGATCCGTTCGGCCGGGACATCAACGACTTACCGGTGGATGAGATTGCTGTCCGGATTAAGGAAAACGTGAAGGAAATCCTTGGGTGAATTACGATGTACGATTTTGGAACGCACGGATTGAGACCGGGCAAATATTCAAATCGTAAATCGTACATCATCGTAAATCATTATATTGGTCACTGTTATTTGTTATTGATATGCTTCATCACTACCTCCTTCAGATCTTCAGAAATTTCAAACGGTTCAAGGTCACCTTCGTTATTAATTTAATTGGATTGTCTACGGGATTGGCGAGCGCGACACTCATCTACCTTTGGGTAGCTGACGAGCTTCGCGTAGATGCGTTTCATCAAAAGGGCGACAGGCTTTTCCAGGTGATGGAAACCAAAACAGAAGGTGGCGCTGTAACTACCTCGGCGAATACAACTGATTTTCTTGCCGCTGCACTCCTGGATGAAATGCCGGAAATTGAAAATACGACTGTTGTGACGCCGCCGAATTTCTTTCCGTCGTTCACCCTGTCGGCTGCTGATCATCATGTGAAAGGTGTGGGAAAGTTTGCCAGTCGTGAGTTCTTCGATTTGTTTTCGTATGACTTGACGATTGGCAGCGCAACGGATGTGTTGAAAGATAAGTCAAGCGCTGTTGTTTCCGAGTCTCTGGCGAAATCACTCTTTGGGACTGCCACCAACAGTATTGGAAAGTCGTTGACCTGGCAGATCATGGGCCTGAAGAAAGATGTTCTCATCACGGGCGTTTTCCAGGACGTTTCGCAACACGCATCGGAGCAATTTGATTTTGTATTACACTTTGATGCGCTCAAGGAAATCATTGGAATCCAGGGGGCTCAGGTAAACTGGGAGGGTGGTGGTCCGTTTTCCACGTTCGTGGTGATTAAGGACGGCGCAGACGTCGTCCATTTAAATTCGAAGCTGGGCAATTACCTCGGCGTTAAGAGTAAAAATGCCAGTCATCGCCAACTCTTCCTGAAACAGTTTTCGGACCGGTACCTCTATGGTCAGTATGAAAATGGCGAAGCGACAGGAGGACGGATCGAATACGTAGTATTGTTTTCAACCATTGCCATCTTTATCCTCGTGATCGCCAGCATAAATTTTATGAACCTTTCCACGGCGACGGCTGCTCGAAAGGCAAAGGGCGCTGGCATTAAAAAGGTACTGGGCGCGGAACGCAAAACATTAGTCTTCCAATATTTGAGTGAAGCGTTCGTAGTCACCGCGCTCTCTGTCGGATTGGCGATGGTGATCACGGCATTGGTGCTTCCGCAGTTCAATGTACTTTCAGGAAAACATCTCGCGCTTTCCATTAATATAGAGTCCGCTGCTGTTCTCCTGTTATTAACGATTGCTACAACACTTCTCGCCGGAAGCTATCCTGCCTTTTACCTCTCCGGTTTTATTCCGGCTGAGGTTTTGAAAGGCCGGTTCAGTACACCTTCTCCCGAGCGGTGGGCGCGTAAGGGCCTCGTGGTATTTCAATTTGCGCTCACGGTCATGTTTATTGCTTCTGCCTTCGTGGTATATAAGCAGATCGATTTTATTCAGACCAAGAATTTGGGGTATAACAAAGACAACGTCATTTACTTTGAAGCGGAAGGAAAGGTTGCCGAGAAAGCGGATGCCTTTATTGCCGAGCTTAAGCATCAGCCCGGCATCGTCACGGCATCGAGCATGATGGGGAACATTGTGAGCAAAATGGACGGCGGAGGAATGCCGGGAAGTATTGACTGGAATGGTAAGCGCGTGACCATGAATAGTTCTCTTGTTAATTATGAATTACTCGAGTTGCTGGATATTCAGGTAAAAGCAGGTCGCACCTTCTCGCGCGATTTTCCATCGGATGTGGATAAGGTTATTTTCAACGAGGCTGCGATCGACGCGTTTGGAATTGAGGACCCGGTGGGAAAAATAGTAGGGGGAAATGAAATCATTGGGGTCGTGAAGGATTTTCATTACCAATCGTTTCATGAAGAAGTGAAGCCCTATGCATTCCGGTTGGAGCCGCAATCTGCGACAACCATTATGGTGAGAATTGATCCCGGAGCAACGCGTCAGACGCTCGCACGACTTCAGCAATACTATGAGCAGTTCAATCCCGGATATAGTTTCACGTTTGCCTTTTTAGATGAAGACTACCGTGCTCAGTATGTAGCGGAGAAAAGGGTATCAACTTTATCAGGGTATGCCACGGGCCTGGTTATTATTATTTCTTGCCTGGGTTTGTTTGGACTGATCGCCTTCACCGTGGAGCGACGCGATAAGGAGATTGCGATCCGGAAAGTGTTGGGTTCAAGCGAAGCGCAAATTGTCTTTTTGCTTTCAGGCGATTTCATGAAAATGATTCTGGTAGCGATTGTGATCGCCGTGCCGGCAAGTTTCTTTCTGATGACAAGTTGGTTAGACGGCTTTGCGTATCGCATCGACTTGAAGTTCATCTACTTTATTGCAGCCGCAGGGTTAGCATTGTTGTTGGCTTGGCTCACCGTGGGTATTCAAACCTGGAAGGCGGCGGCGGCGAATCCGGTGAAGCGGTTGCGGAGCGAGTAGGTTCACGGTTCACAGTTGTGTGGGCGAGGGTGAGAGTGAGAGTGGGTGTGCTCGTTTATTTGTTGGGGGCTGTCTATACGATTTTTCACCACAGAGACGCGGAGGCACAGAGGACCACAGAGGTGCCCACTGTGAACTGTGAACAGTTGACCGTGAACCCTTCTGACTTCTGACTTCTGTCTCCTGTATTCAGTCTTCCCCAAAATTGTCTTTTGCCACGAAGACACAAGGGCACAAAGAATCACAATGTTACTTGCTCGACTGTGAACTGTGAACCGTGAACCCTTCTGACTTCTGTCTATATTCGGTCTCCCCCAAAATTATCTTTTGCCACGAAGACGCCAAGGCACAAAGAACCACAATTCATGCTCTACTGTGAACCGTGATCCGTGAACTGTGAACCCTTCTGACTTCTGTCTCCTGTCTTCTGTCTTCTGTATTCATGTCACCCCTCCGTCAACCATGCTCAATTAACCGTGAACTGTGAACTGTGATCCGTGAACTATGAACCGTGAACTATGAACCGTGAACATTCTGCCAGGCATACTATCCGCTTATCGTTAGAATAACTATTTGTTCAACCACCCGAAAGGAGGAGTGTCCTCGGTCAATAGTTTAATCTCGTCGATTACATGCTTTGAGGTTAAAGGGTATTTACTATATTGGTTCATATTAACCTTAACCTAAACTAATGCTTATGCTAAAAAAGTTACTTGGAATTAGTTTGCTGTTGTTTGCGACTATGCAAACCATGGCACAAACGCGAACGGTCACGGGGGTCGTCCGTGACAAGACAACCAACGACCCCATCGCTGGAACAAACATTCAAGTGAAAGGAACCGGAACTGGAACCATTACCGACGAGGCCGGCAGGTTTTCGCTTGGCGTTCCTGACGCATCCAACACGTTGGTCTTTTCATTCGTCGGTTATATTACTATTGAGGTAACCATACCGACCTCCAACGTGGTGAATGTCTCCCTTGAGTCAGCATCCTCGGAGCTTGAAGAAGTTGTTGTTACCGTAGGACGGGGTATCCAACGTACGCAGACGGACACACCACTCCCGGTCGACAACCTTTCAGCAAGCGATTTGTCAACGACGGGGCAATTTACGTTTGACAAAGCGTTGCAGTATCGTGTACCTTCTTTCAACACGATCAACACTCCCGTAAATGACGCGACTACCTTGCTTGACCCTTATGAGATCAGAAATCTCGGGCCGAGCCGGACGTTGATCCTGATCAATGGTAAAAGAAAGAACTTAAGCTCGCTGCTGTATGTACAGTTTTCTCCCGGAAGAGGAGAAACGGGAGCTGATATTTCTGGTATCCCTGCCAACGCCATTAAGCGCGTTGAGATCTTGCGCGATGGTGCCTCCGCTCAATACGGATCCGATGCCATTGCCGGTGTCATGAACGTGATCTTAAAAGACAAGTATGAGTATTCAGAGTTGAACGTCAACGCTGGTATTACCGGTGAAGGTGATGGCGGTACTTATGCTTTGAATTTTAACAGCGGATCGAACTTTGGCAAAGGCGGGTTCATTAATTATTCTCTTGGCGTTCGCCAACAGGATAATGCTGTCCGTTCAGGAATAATTGATTTGCCAACCGAGATTGCCACGTTTAGTGATGGATCGGCCGCGGTGAACCAAAATATCGAGGACTTTCTAGCGATCAATCCAACGGGTGGTAACATCAACGGAACGGGTGAGATCTCTGCTGCAAATTTTGAATTCAACCTGGGAATACCGGTAGGTGAACATGGTCAGTTTTACAGCAATGCGGCCATGGGCTTCAAGAAGGTGATTAGTAACGCTAACTATCGTGTCCCTTATTGGAAAGTAGATTATGGACTGCTGCACGTGTACGATCCAAGCGGTGTAAACTATACCAATGATTTTACGACCAACACAAACGGAGAGGAAATCTACAAAGGGTATATGGGTTACATGCCCACCTTTGAAGGCGACCTGAAAGATTACAACGCAACGGTAGGTTATAAGAACGAGCTTAACGGATGGGTAACCGATGGAAGCCTTACCGTTGGGGGCAACCAACAACTTTACACGGTCAACAATACGGTGAACCATTCTCTTGGTGCAGCGAGTCCGACTTCCTATAAGCCCGGGGGTTACAACTTCACGCACATTGTCGGAAACTTTGATATGAGCAAAGCTTTGAACGACAAGTTTTCAATCGCCTTGGGTACTGAGGTGAGAAGCGAAACCTATCAAATCATTGCCGGTGATACGGCTTCCTACTCTGGTCAGGGTGCAAACTCTTTCCCCGGTATCCGCGCAGAGAATGCAAGAACAAACAGCCGCTTCAACCTTGGAGCTTACCTGGATGCTACGTGGGACATTACTGACAATTTCCTGATTGAAGGAGCTGTTCGCACGGAGAAATACAGTGATTTCGGAAGTGCCAGTGTGGGTAAGTTATCAACCCGTTTGAAATTAGCGGAAGATAAAGTAGTGCTAAGAGGATCCTATTCATCTGGCTTCAGAGCACCAACACTGCATCAGATTTATGCACAATCAACGCAAGCCAGCTTTGCAGGTGGTACCATCGTATTATCTGGTTTGTTTAACAACAACAGCAAGGAAGCTTACTTGTTAGGTATCCCCAAGCTTAAGGCAGAAAAATCAACCAACATCACCATTGGAACAGGTTTGAATCTGACGAATGACTTCAGCTTGACGATCGACTACTATGATATCACGATAAAGGATAGAATTGTTTACAGTTCGTCCATTGATCCTGCAGCTAACACCGGAGTGTTTGAAGTGAACAGCGCTGGAAATTTGCAAGAATTAAAGGACAAAGAACTTGCCGCTCCCACAACTGAATTGGGCCGGGTGTTAAAGGGCACTACAACAGGTCAGGGAATTGGTAAATACGATTTAGCAAGTGTTCAATTCTTCCTGAATGGTATTGAGACCAAGACACGTGGATTAGACGTGGTAGCCAACTACAGAAATTTAGGATTAGGTTCTGGTAAATTGGGTGTTAACCTGGCCGGTAACTTCACCTTGTCAAACGAAATCGTTGGTGAGCCTCAAGTTCCAGGTCCAATTGCCGCAGCAGGCGCGGACATTATGAATGCGCAAGTTAAATCTCTGATCACAGAAGGTCGTCCTAAGTATAAGGCGATACTGGGACTCGACTATAGTCTTGGTAAATTCAATGCCGTGTTGAATAACACATTGTTTGGACCTACTAAATTTCAGGACCTCGATAACGGCGGTTCAATCATGAATAACATTAAACAAGTGTTTAAGCCGGCCGTTGTGACTGACCTGAACGTTGGATATGCATTCACCAAGAATATCTCCGCTTCCATCAGCATTAACAACCTGCTGAACGTGTTGCCGAAATGGTCTTTGGAGTTAACGGGTAGTTCATCGGATCCGAACTATGCCAATGCTAAAGCCACCCTGGAAAATCCGGAAGATCAGAGCCTCCTCGAAGGATTCCTGTGCTTCAGTGGTCGTTACAGAATTCTTGGATACAACGGTTCCCAGTTTAGTCAGCTCGGAACTACCTTCATGGGTCAATTGACATTCAAGTTTTAGTAGACCAATCAAAATAAGATTAAATGGAGAGGCTGTTCTGAAAGGACAGCCTCTTATTTTTGGGCAAGCTTTAACAGTTTGAAAAGAAACTTCAATCTCCCTATCGTCGAAGGTTTTCTCTTTGCCATCCTCTGGAGTTCCGCTTCCGTTGCCGGTAAGTTTGGTCTGTATTCCGTGGAACCGCTCGTGCTCTTCAACGTCAGGTTTACACTGGCCGGACTTTTTTTGTTAGCGTTGACGTATGGTATTCAACGTAGCCGGCTGCCGCAGGGCAAGGAGTGGATGCAGCTCACTATTTTCGGAGCGTTTAACACAGCCTTGTATCTGGGCATTTTTATCATTGCCCTACAACACGTCGCCGCGGGTATCACCGCCTTGGCCGTTGCACTGAACCCACTCTTCATCAGCATTCTTTCCGCCATCTGGATGAAAAAGAGAATCACCGTCATGGTGTGGTTGAGTATTGTGTTAGGATCGCTGGGCGTTGTAGTGGCAGCGTATCCGTTACTGCAAACCAGCCAGGCGACAGTAGGAGGGTTGTTGTTACTGGCGTTGAGTATGCTCACGTATTCCTTCGGTTCAGTGTACTACTCAGCGGTTTCATGGGAACTTCCCCGAACGGTGATCAATGCTTGGCAGGTGTTTATCGCGAGCCTTTTGATTGCGCCATTCACGTTGATCATGCATAAGAAGGAGAATCACTTTGATGATACCTTCTGGTTGTCGGAAGCCTGGCTCATTATTATGGTATCCGTGTTTGCTGTTCAGCTTTGGCTTCGATTGTTGAAGGCCGACCCCATTCGTGCTTCGCTTTGGCTCTACCTATGTCCGATTTTTGGACTGGTGTTCTCTACGATTTTATTACACGAGCCCTTTACACTGTATACGATTTCGGGAACGGTGCTCGTTATGCTGGCTTTGTATGTTGGTCAACGGCGGTAGGCGTTATCGATAGGGCTAACCAAACAAGGTGCTGAAGATAAAGTACAGCATGATCAGTAAAATCAGTGTGCCATACATGATCAAGTCCACCCGAACATAGGGTTTATACTGTTGGTAAAGTTCTCTTAATCTCTTAAACATGATGACTGGCAGTGGTTTACCCTTATTTTCTATGCTCAGGCGTCGGCAACTCAAAATTATCATAAAATAATACACCTGCGAGCAACATTTGAAGAGACATTGTCGTCCCTACGGTAAGCCATTGCTCCGGAAAAACTAATTTTGCAGGATAGATAGGGGTGGAGGGCAGTTCTGTTGTCCTTCTAAAAAACCAAAACTCATTTACATGATTCGATTCTCATTTGTTGTAACGTTAATTGTTTGGTCGACACTTGCCTACGCGCAGGATAAATTCACCCTTAATGGGTATGTGAAAGACGCTCAGAACGGAGAGGAGCTCATTGGCGTAACCGTTTACATTCCGGCGCTCAAGGCCGGGACATCCACTAATGCTTATGGATTCTATGCTATCACGGTTCCCAAAGGAACCTATGAAGTTCAGTATACCTATGTTGGATTCAAAGCCCAAACGTTTACAGTCGAGTTGGGCAGTAACGTATCCAGGAATATTGAGTTGGAAACGGAGGCGACCTTGATGAACGAAATTGTTGTTACCGACAAAGCAGTCGACGAGAACGTTGTGGCGGTGCAGATGAGCAAGAACGTGATCAACATGGCGCAGGTCAGAAAGCTTCCAGCGCTTTTCGGTGAAGTGGATATTATCAAGAGTGTACAGATGCTGCCTGGCGTGATCGCGGCGGGAGAGGGTACCTCGGCTTTTTTTGTTCGCGGCGGTGGGGCAGACCAGAACCTTATTCTGATTGATGAGGCACCCATCTATGATCCATCGCATTTGTTCGGACTGTTTTCCGTGTTTAACGCCGACGTTATTAAGGACTCAGAATTGTATAAAGGTGGTATTCCTGCTCGCTACGGCGGACGCCTGTCTTCCATTCTTGATGTACGCACAAAAGACGGCAACAACAAGGCTTTCAATGTTACCGGTGGTATCGGCACGATGGCGAGTCGCGTGGCCGTGGAAGGTCCGTTGAAGAAGGAAAAGAGTTCTTTCATTTTCTCAGCACGACGCTCTTACATCGATTTGTTTTTGAAAGCTGCTAACGAAGACAACCTCGTTCACTTCTATGATATCAATGCCAAAGTGAACTGGAAGTACAACAATAACAACCGCTTCTTCACCGCGTTTTATGCCGGCCGCGATGTATTCAGGTTCTCTGACGACTTCAGCTTTGCCTGGGGAAATATGACCGGGACATTCCGATGGAACCACCTGTTCAATGAAAAGCTGTTTTCAAACGTCACCGTTATCGGAAGTCAGTTTGACTATCAACTGGAGCAGAATGACGCCGTAGAGGGCGTAAAGTGGACGGCCGACCTGCAAGAGCTCAGCATCAAAGCCGACCTGATGTACGCCACCAATGCCAGCAATGAACTTTCATTTGGGTACCACGTCAGTGGAAAGCGTTTTGCTCCCGGAACGATAGCGCCTAACAGCGAGGGTTCAATTTTTACGACGGTTGAACTGGAGCACATGTACGCGCTGGATCATGGGCTGTACGTTAGCAATCAGCAGCGCGTAACCGACAACCTGATTTTAGATTACGGCGTCAGGTTGTCTATTTTCCAGAATATCGGAAAAGCGAATTTGTATCTCTACGAAGATCCACAGGACAACCGCGATCCTACGCGAATCGACACGCTTACTTACGATCGACTGGAACCCATCAAAACCTATGTTAATCTCGAGCCGCGGTTCGCGATGCGTTACATTTTGAGCCCGGGTCAATCGCTCAAGTTGTCGTACAACCGCATGGTGCAGAATGTTCACCTCATCTCGAATGCAACCGTGCCGATCCCATTCAATACGTGGAGTCCGAGTGGTTATTATCTGAAGCCGCAGATTGCCGATCAGATTGCAGCGGGCTATTTCAGAAATTTCAGCAGCAACATGTATGAAGGTTCCATTGAGGTATACTATAAGGATACCCAAAATGTAACCGACTTTGCCGACAACGCCCAGATATTTTTCAATGAGAATCTCTCCACCGAATTCCGGCAAGGCGATGCGTGGGCTTACGGTACGGAATTCATGATCAACAAAAAAGAAGGGAAACTGGTGGGTATGCTGAGTTACACCTGGTCGAAAGCCATGCGCCAGGTGGATGGTGTAAACCAGGGGAAGGAGTTCAAGGCTAACCACGACCGCCGCAATGTGGTGAACGTTCAGGCAGCCTACGACTTTAATGAGAAGTGGACCTTCGGTGCGAACTTTACCTACAGCACCGGGCGCCCGATTACGTTGCCCGCCGGGAAATACGAATACGGCACTTACAATCCCGACGTGCTGTCGGACCGCAATGGATATCTTTTGCCGAGCTTCCACCGACTGGATTTGTCGGCTACGCTTACACCGCGCAAGAGTGCGAACCATCGATGGAAGGGACAGTGGGTATTCTCAATCTATAATGTATACAGCCGTAAGAACCCCTTTACGATTTACACTAGAACCAAGAAAGACAAAGACGGCGAGATCATAGGCGACGGAACCGAGAAGGAAGCGCGCCTGATCTACCTTTTCCCTTTCATGCCCTCCGTTACTTACAACTTCAAATTCTGAGCATCATGACGAACAAGAACATAATGAACAAAAGAATATTCAGAACATTGGCGCTCGCCGCAAGCCTGATGGGATTGTTAACATCCTGCGACGTACCCATTGTACTCGACCTGAATCAGACGCCATCGAAGATTGTGATCGAAGGATTGCTGACCAACCAGCCTGGATATCAGTCGGTGAAAGTGAGCCGGTCGGTGGACTTTTATTCATCCGGTGTGACGCCGCGCGTGACGAATGCGACGGTAACGGTTACGGATGATTTGGGAAATGTAACGTTGTTTACGCACAACCCTGGTGGTAACGCTGACTCGGCGGGATATTATCTGCCCAATGAAGATTTTGTCGGCGCGGTGGGACGTACCTATACACTTTCTGTTATCGTAGACGGCAACACCTACGAAGCTACCGACGAACTCTTTGCTGTTACCCCGATGGACAGTGTGACGTACCGTATCAACCCAGACGAGCAGGCCGACCCGGAAACGACGGGTAAGTTCTACGAGGCGCTGCTCTACACGAAAGAACCACCTGACGAGACGAACTACTACCTGTTCAAATTTTACCGGAACGATTCGCTGACCTTTGATTTCGATACCGACATCTACTACAGCGACGATGTGTTGCTGGCGGAGAACATCGACGGCATTGAGTCACCGATATTCTACGGCAAGGATGATACCGGCCGGGTGGAGATGTTCAGCCTGACCCGGGCGGGATTTATTTACTATGGTGACCTTAGCATTATTCTCAACAATGATGGCGGAGGTATGTTTGGTCCGATACCGGCGACACCGCGAACGAACCTTTCCAATGGGGCGCTTGGATTTTTCCAGGTGAGCGCGATTGATATTAATGAGTTTTTGATTGAGTAGAGGGTCAAATTGTAAAATTGGAAGGTTGGAATATTGAAACATTGAAAGATTGGTTCTGCCAAAATTGATCGGTGATTGGTGATTATTGATTAGTGATTATTGATTTTGGTGCGTTGAACTTCAAATCGCTAATCACCAATCAATCATCACTAATCACCAATCGCATTCAACGCCGTGCGCCAGAGATTCGTAAACAGTAAAAGTACTTTCGCCACTAAGCGAATTGTGGCTTCTTAGTGCCTTTGTGCCTTCGTGGCAGAATCAGGTTACTCCAACCTTATTTTTCACCACAGAGGCACTGAGGTCACAGAGGACCACAGAGGAATACAGGATCTGCGTGCATTTGATCTGAGGTCATCTGCGAAATCTGCGGGAGATGAATTTAAAACTGCTTTCCCGCAGATCTCGCAGATTAACGCAGATCAATGCAAAAGGCAAAGTTGACAATGCTTGTGTGACAACTGGACTCTGATTTCTTCGTGGCAGAATCAGGTTACTCCAACCTTTTTTTTCACCACAGAGGCACTGAGGTCACAGAGGACCACAGAGGAATACAGGATCTGCGTGCATTTGATCTGCGGTCATCTGCGAGATCTGCGGGAGATGAATTTAAAACTGCTTTCCCGCAGATCTCGCAGATTAACGCAGATCAATGTAAAAGGCAAAGTTGACAATGCTTGTGTGACAAACTGGACTCTGATTTCTTCGTGGCGGAAATCAGGTTACTGCAATGCTTGACTGATGATCAATGACTAATTCTAATGGTTCGGAACCTATCGCGATTTTTTAAAGCCCTTATTGTTGTTCTTGTTGTGGTAACAATCCTGTTGTTATTGGGACGCGATCACTTTGTGCTGGGCACGGGGCTGATCATGTTTCGATGGATTCTGGTCGGATTGTTCTTGATTCTACTTTATTTAACCTATCGCCGAATAACTCCCATAGGCTACCGTGCCGTTCTGATTGCTGCCCTGTTCACGCTCTTCGTGGAATACGGGTGGAACAGGTTGACGGAAAAAAGTTTGAGCGGGGCTACGTTCGAGACCGAAGTGTCGGTTATGACGTACAATGTTTTCTTCCGGAATTCAATTCCGGCGCGGTCGCTTAAAGTGATTGAGAATTTTGCGCCGGATATCTTGCTGGTTCAGGAATTAACACCGGCGTGGAAGGAGGAACTGGACAAAGCCTTTGCCGGTCGGTACCCATACACCAGAATTAAAGCGACAGAAGGCACGCACGGCATCGGCATTTACTCGAAGTATC
>Ga0315912_10000385_pt1 | contig 86708 bp, 65 predicted proteins | sample VfabasoilMG_FD_204469 | JGI IMG/M metagenome (GOLD analysis project Ga0315912, IMG submission 204469) | Garden soil microbial communities collected in Santa Monica, California, United States - V. faba soil | ecosystem: Environmental > Terrestrial > Soil > Garden | place: USA: California... | reverse complement strand
TAGAGGACACTTTTCCTCCCGCCCCTTTTTGACGATTTATATTTTAACTACTCGTCATTGCGAGGAGGTTGCGCCAGAAACAAGAGAAATACTGAAAATAATCTCGCAACCGACGAAGCAATCTCCCCCTGGCTTGTACTGATAAGCTGAGACTTCAGTTTATATTCACTAAGGGGAGAGGAATCTCTTGAATTTGAACTGGAGTTTGCTAATTGCAATTATTAATGAGTAATCGGATATGTTCCTCATCCGTTGTCATTCCGGAAGAATCTTGTCGAATGGTATACAGAATAACCGGATAAAGAGAAACAAGATGCTTCCAGCATGACGACTGGTAGAATAACAGATTCGTAAATTCGTAGATTCGTAAAGATTCGTCCTTCGTCGCTAAAGCTTCGAAGGATAAATATTCGTAGATGACCCAAATCAATCCAAAGCTCCCTTATTAAAGATAAAGTACCCGATGTGGAAGAGCAATGAAAAAGGTTGTTCCTGGTCGTCGTAGTAATTCAGGAAAAGCCCGATAGGGCCGATGGGGCTGTGATAGACGGCGCCACCTGAACCGATGAAATAACGTTTGGCCCATTTCTCTCCGAACTCTGCTTTCAGATCGGTTGTGCTGTAAATGGCCTGGTAGGGTTGGAAAAGGTATCCTTCAATCCTCAAGTCAAAACTATTGGTGAGAACGATTACGTTTTTCGAGCCCACACCAAAATAATTGTATGCATGATAGTTGGGAAGAAAAAGCGTTTTCATTTCATTGATGGGCTCAAAGGAAGGAGCGGAGAGGATCGATGCCGTATAGTTGGAAAGAAAAGGCTGGTTGGAAAGCATGGCCTCAGCATATACGCCAAGCCGGATCCTTCCTTTTCGTTTGAAGTAATTGTCATAGACCAGGTTGAACTGAATCCACTGATGGCTTTTGTCTATGGTATCGCGTACAACAGAAGTAGAGCCGGGGATGGTTGACTCCTGGCCGGCAACGCCGCGGAATTTCATGTTGAAGAAAGTTCCCTGGTTCGCATATTGTTTGCGGTTTAAGGTACTCCGTTCATACAGGAGTGCGAAGCTGCCGCCGTCAAAATCCGTATTGTCGGCCGTATCCGCCTGGACGAAATTGGGGGTTTGGTAATATTGGTCGGAAAGCTGGATGTAGGACGGGGAGGCAACAAATTTCCCCTTGTTGCGGACAGGCAACCCAAAATTCAGTCCGTAGTTGTAATCGGAAGTAAGCAGGTAACTGGGTTTCTTATCGGAAAAAATTTCCGTACTGCTGCGGTAAAAATCCCATTGGTTGATCGTCGCATCAACCTCCAGGTAGTAGGGGATTCTGGACGGCACATCCATTCTTAGCCTGAACTGCCCGGATGAATACAATTTTCCGAAATAGAAATTCAGGCCGAAGCTGTAAGAATTGCTTCTCCATAAATTATACTGTGCGCTTACAAATGCTTCGCTGATGGGACGTGAAGAAATATTGCCGCCAAACTGGGTCACCAGGTCGCGTTGCCGTGTTACGCGGAGGTGCATGTCGTAATAACCTGTGGCCTGGTTGTACTTAAGTGTAGGGTACAGGGCTTTTATGTTATCATCGGTAGCGAGTTGAAAGTAACTGGCCCGCAGGCGTTCAATGGGAATGGGAGCGGACCCCGGTTTGAGGATGTTCCTCACGTATTCGGCCTGGTAACCGTTTATGCCTTCCACGGATATGCTGTCGATGACAATGTGTGGCATGTCTTTCTTAAATTCCTTTCGTTTGGCAGTCAGCACTTCAGGCGCTGTCCTGCGATGCGCGAAAGTTTTGATCTGGTCCATTTGTTTCATGGCCGCATCATACCCTGTAAATACAATCTGGTCGGGATTGCTGAAATCGAAAAGCCCGAAGGGATCGGTATAAGGTTCGATGAGGACACCGTTTTCACAGATGACATCAAATTTCGTAGGCGTCGTCATCATCGTGCGGATTTGCGACACGATATTTTCTTCGGATGTTTTCGTGGTGCTTCCCCCGGCATTTACGCCAATGATCATGTCGGGCTGGAAATCTTCCAGCATCACATCGGCAGGAAAATTATTGTACAAGCCGCCGTCGTACAGGATTTTATTTTCGAAGAGTACGGGCCTGAAATAAAACGGGAAGGCCGAGGAAGCCCGTACAGCCTGTGCCAGGTCGCCTCCCCGGAAGACAAGGCTTTGTTTGCTTTCAATATCCGAAGCCACACAGCGAAAGGGAACAAAGAGCGAATCAAAGTTGTAATTCGCCTTGGCAATTGGTCCGGCAGTGGCCTCCATCAAGGCATAATCAATAGGAATGGAATTGACCAGGTTGGTGGGCAATTGAGTCTGGATGATGGAGTCCATCGAAAATTTCAGGTTGATCCAGGAGGCATTGTTCTCCTTTTTCATAAAGTAGTAACTGTAATCTTCGTCGTATTTACCGGTGGCCCAGTTATAAAAGTCGTCGGTCTTTACGATGGAATCCATCTGGTCGGGCGTGAGGCCCTGGGCATACATGGCGCCGATCACCGCCCCGGCCGACGTGCCGGCGATGTAATCGATGGGAATATGGTTTTCTTCCAGTGCCCGGATCACGCCGATATGAGCCAGCCCGCGTGCGCCGCCGCCGCTCAAAACCAGCCCCACGCGCTGCCCGAAAAGCGGAGCCAGGGAACATTGAAAACAAATGAAAAGGAACAAAAATTTTCCGTTAACCTTCACAAAAATCTGGTTTTGAATCTGCAGGGCAAATGACAGGTGACAAAGTTAATAACCTGCATGAATCTGGTCTAGTACCCCCTTAAAATAAGGGACCGCTTGCCGGAGACGGGATCCGTACCACGAGAACATCTCACCATCCACAAACAGGATGTTGGAATCCGGACAAATCGTCCGGAGTTCATCGGCATGCTTCTGTGCAAAGGGAAAAGGCTCGCTGGAAAGCAGGATGGTGCTGGGATTCAGCGCAGCCAGCCCGGCGGAATTTAATTCAGGATACCGGGATGAACCGGCAAGGTTTTCCATGCCGCAACGGGACAACATATCACCAATAAAGGTATCCTTGCCGGCAGCCATCAGCGGTTCGTTCCAGATAAAATACAACACGGTAGGCTTGCTGCGAAGACTCATCGTGTCAAAAGCACTCCTGATAACGGTTGCCATTTCAGTGGCAGCAACCGTCTTGCCTGTTAAGCTACCTGCTGCTGCTATCATTTCCAGGGCATCGTCAAGGTTATTGATATCGCTCATCCAAACAGGAAACTCTTCCATCAGAACGTGAATATCCTCCTTTGTATTTTCTTCCTTATTGCCGATGATGAGGTCAGGCGACAATTGCCTGATTTTATCCAGGTGGAGTTTTTTTGTGCCTCCCACATGCGGTTTCGTGCGATGCCAGCTTTCCGGGTGTACGCAAAATTTCGTGATGCCGACCACTTCTTCTTCCAATCCCAGGTCATGGAGCAATTCAGTTTGGGAGGGAACGAGGGAAATGATTCGTTTGGGAAGGGATTCAAATGTAACTGTACGGTTTAACTGATCTTTTATTTGCATGAGCATGGGATGAAAATAGGCAATTGTTAGGAAAACCGGTGGCAAGTGGAAATCACTTTTGGCTAACACGTGGGTGTAGTATGATCCTGCTTAAAATTCGGGAGATTCCTCACACATCCTTTAAATCGCAGTGTCATTCCGAACCCGACCTGCGCGAACCTGCTCGCTACAGGTCGGGGTGAGGAATCTCCTGCCGGTAGTTTTAGTTCAATTGGTGAGGAGTAAAGAGTAGCGGATAACTACGGTCGTTGGTCGGCTCTCAGCGGTCGATGGTCAGTTGTAAATGTATTGAAACTAATCTATTTAGGATCAGTTAGCATTCGACAATGTTATTTATTTAATTTCGCAGCATTACCTGTCTATGCGTATCCTTTTCTTAACCTCCCGTTTCCCTTTCCCCCTCGAAAAAGGAGATAAGCTTCGTGCTTTTCACCAGATAAAGGAATTGAGCGCACATCACGAAATTATCCTGGCATCGGTCAGCGATACCCGGGTGATGCCAGAACACATGGAAGCGCTAAAGCCTTATTGCAGGAAAATTGTCGTCTACGAAATCAGCAAGGCACGGACTTTTTCCAACCTTTTTAAGACGCTGTTTACTTCCCGGCCATTCCAGGTTGGTTATTTTTATTCTTCTTCCTTTCACCGGAGGATTCAAAAATTGATAAGGGAAGAAAAGCCGACTCATATTTTTTGCCAGCTGGTGCGGATGGCTGAATATGTAAAGGATGCCGATGGAGTCACACGGGTATTGGATTATATGGATGCCTTCAGCACCGGGTATGAAAGGCTTTCAGCGCGGTTGTCGCTGATGAAGAAATGGATGGTGCGTATGGAATGGAAACGGCTGCTCAAATACGAACACCACATCTTCAAAGCTTTCGACCGCCAAATCATTATTTCAGAGCAGGACAGGAAACTGATTCCTCATCCCGAGCGCAGCAGCATTTTTGTGAGTCCGAACGGGGTAGACGTGGCCTATTACAACCAGGGCAAAGCAGCGCAGAAGTACGACCTGATATTTTCCGGTAACATGTCCTATCCCCCGAATGTGGAAAGCGCCTTATTTCTTGCAAACCGGGTCATTCCTGTTCTCCGGAGCCAGGGAAAAGAAATCAAACTGGTTATTGCCGGCGCCAATCCGTCGCCTGAAATTCTGAAACTCAAAAATGCCGGCATCGAAGTGACGGGCTGGGTGGATGACATGCGCGAATACTATGCTGCTTCCCGGATCAGCGTAGCGCCTATGTTTATCAGTATCGGGCTTCAGAATAAGATCATCCAGGCCATGGCCATGAATGTTCCCTGTATCGTCAGTTCCCTGGCAAACAATGCCATTGGAGCGGAACCAGGCAAGAATATTCTTATTGCCGACAGCCCCGAAGAGTATGCCAATCAAATTACCATGCTCCTGGAAAAGCCCGAGGTTGCAGCATCTATCGCTGAGCAGGGCAGGCAGTTTGTTCAAAAGAATTTTGACTGGGGAAATATCATTGCCGGATTGAGCCGGTATATGGAGGGGGGATAGTTATCTGAAAGAGGGTCGTCCTTTTCCCTCACCCCCTTCCCCTCTCCCTCCGGAGAGGGGCGATAGATTTTTCTGCTTGAATATATTTTTCGTCATAGCTAAATTATTCCACTCCCCCTCTCCGGAGGGAGAGGGGGCCGGGGGGTGAGGGCGAAAGGCACATGACTTTTGTTACCGCGATCCGTGAACTCAACCCTTCTATTCGTTAATCCGAACTGATTCGTAATTCGTTGGTAAATGATACTTTTGCCGAAAATTGCTCCATGAAATCCCTACCCAACGATCAGGCATTCCTGGCCATTCCGGAAGCCGAGCTTTGCGCTTACGATAAAGCCAGATTCGTCATCCAGCAAGTTCCCTACGAACATACCTCGTCCTACCTGGAAGGTTCCGCCAAAGGCCCGAAGGCAATCGTTGAGGCTTCACAATTCGTCGAATTTTATGATGAAGAACTGGATGCTGAAACATATAAGTCCTGCGGCATTGCCACCCTTCCGGAGATCGATTTCGGTTCAAAAGTAGATGCCGATGCAGTAGCCCTCATTGAAAGCGAAACCGGGAAATTGATTAACGACGGAAAATATGTCGTTTCGCTTGGCGCCGAGCATACCGTGACACTTGGATTTGTACAGGCGCATGCGAAAAAATACAGCAACCTTGCCGTGCTACAGATCGACGCGCATTCCGATTTACGGGCATCCTATCACGACAATAAATACTCGCATGCCAGCGTCATGGCCCGCATTCATGACCTGGATATTCCCCTGGTTCAGATTGGCATCCGTGCGCAATGCAAGGAGGAATCCGACCTGATTAAAAGCGCGGGAAACATCCATACATTCTATGCACATAAGATTCGTGTGAATCCCAATTGGATGGACGAAGCCATTTCCAAATTGCCGGAAAATGTATACCTCACTGTGGATGCGGATGGATTTGATCCTGCCGTGGTTCCTGCTGTCGGTACGGCCGAACCCAACGGCCTTTTCTGGGTTGAAACGCTGCAGTTCCTTCGCAAAGTATTTGAACAGCGCAATGTGGTTGGTTTTGATGTAGTTGAAATCGCTCCCAGGCCCGGCGACATTTTGTCGGAATACACAATGGCCAAGCTGGTTTACCGTTTAATAGGTTACAAAATGCTTAAAAAATAGCCCTTTTTTGCTCTTTTTTGAAGTAAATTTGTAACTTCGTTTCACATTTTCAGCATATGAAGAATTTCAAGGTTGATAATAAAGGAACCGGACAGTTATTTCAAAATAAGTTTCTTGAGCGTCTGACACGTACACCGTTTATTGTTCCTGTCCTGTTTTATTACCTCGTTGCTCTTGTCTGCATATGGCATGCTTACACAAATCCTTCGATAAGCCTGCTGAATAATGCCTGGATGATTCCTGCAGGCATGATTACATTCTCTTTTGTTGAATACCTCATTCACCGCTTTCTTTTCCATTTCCATGCATCCACCAAAAGGCAGGAACAATTGCAATATTCCATTCATGGTATTCATCACGAATTTCCGCGTGACAAAGACAGGCTGGTGATGCCGATGGTTATTTCCATCCTGCTGTCCTTCCTGTTCTATTTGTTGTTTGATGCAGTAATTGGCAAAAACGGCCTGGTGTTTTTTGCCGGGTTCATTGCAGGATATTCGACTTACCTGATCATCCATTTTGCCGTGCATGCCATGAAGCCGCCTCAGAATTTTTTGAAATACTGGTGGAGGCATCACAGCCTGCATCACTATGCATCCGTTCATTCCGCATTCAGCGTATCCTTCCCGCTCTGGGACATACTTTTTGGAACCATGCCTTCTGAAAAGGAGCAGATGAAAGTATCCGGAAAACTTCCCGATGCTGTATAGAAGGTTCGCGGTTCACAGTTCACCGTTCACAACCGGCAGTCTCCAGCTGCAGCCGGCTGTAGACAAAAAGACCATTGACAAACAGCCAAAAAATCCGGAACACCGGAATCCAGTACACTTTGACCAAAATCAGCAGTCAGTAAATGGTTTACGGTAAACAGTAAACAGTATTCCGTAAACACTAACCCGACTTATTTAATGAAGAAAATCCTAGTTGCAAACCGCGGTGAAATAGCCATACGTATTATGCGTACGGCAAGAGAGATGGGAATCAAAACGGTTGCGGTTTATTCCGAAGCGGATCGGAGCGCGCTTCATGTCAGGTATGCCGATGAAGCAACCTGTATCGGACCGGCGGCATCCAGCCAAAGTTATCTCGTCATAGATAAAATCATCGAAGCGGCGAAGATAACCGGCGCCGATGCCATCCATCCGGGTTACGGCTTCCTTTCTGAAAACGCCGACTTCGCCGACCGTGTCGCAGCGGAAGGAATTGTTTTTATCGGTCCGACAGGGGCATCCATGCGTATGATCGGAAGCAAGATTGCGGCCAAAGCAACGGCAGAGAAACATAACATTCCCCTGGTTCCCGGAACCAGCAAGGCTATCGATGATGTGGCGGAAGCGAAGGCCGTTGCGGCCAAAATCGGTTTTCCCATCCTCATCAAGGCTTCAGCCGGGGGAGGAGGAAAAGGAATGCGTATTGTGTACAACGCAAAGGAGTTCGAGGAACAAATGAAGCTGGCCGTCAGCGAAGCGGTTTCATCTTTTGGCGATGGCGCCGTTTTTATTGAACGGTATGTAGCGTCTCCGCGCCATGTGGAAATCCAGGTGCTGGGAGACATGCATGGAAATGTGGTGCACCTGTTTGAACGCGAATGCAGCGTCCAGCGCAGGCATCAGAAAGTGGTAGAAGAGGCTCCTTCGTCGGTGCTGACGCCGGCTTTGCGTGAGGAAATGGGAAAATGCGCCGTGGCAATCGCCAAAGCCTGCAACTACACCAGTGCAGGGACGGTGGAGTTTCTGCTCGATGAGAATAAAAATTTTTATTTCCTGGAGATGAATACACGCCTGCAGGTGGAACACCCGGTCACAGAATTTATTACCGGCCTCGACCTTGTACGGGAACAAATAAACATTGCCCGCGGAGAAAAATTACCGGTATCACAAAAAGAGCTGAAGATCCACGGACATGCCATTGAAGTGCGCGTATATGCCGAAGATCCGGCAAACAATTTTTTACCCGATATCGGCAACCTGAAAACATACCGCATCCCGCAAGGTCCGGGTGTACGGGTGGATGATTGTTTTGAGGAAGGCATGGATATCCCGATTTATTACGATCCGATGATTGCCAAACTTATTACCTGGGATTCGACGCGTTCCAAATCCATTTCGAAAATGATCCGGGCTATTGAAGAGTACGAAATTACAGGCATCACCACGACGCTGGAATTTTGCAGGTATGTAATGAATCATGATGCATTCGTTTCGGGTAACTTTGACACGCATTTTGTACGGGACCATTTTAAAGCAGAGGATCTGTTGAGTCACGAAAAAGAAGAGGAAGAAATTGCTGCCTACCTGGCGACACGGGTTGCTTCCACCCCGGCAGGACAGCGTCCGGGGGCATCACAAACAGCCGGATCCATGTCCGTTATTTCTCCCTGGAAACGAAACAGAACAAGCGACAGGGATTGATTCTTTCACAGAAAATGCCCTTTTCCCGTCTCGGTTATTTTCGGCATGTAAGTTGAGTTGAAGTGGCAATGATTTTAAAAAAAGCACTTGTAGCGGCCCTGTTTATTTTGCTTTCCGTGGAAGGAATGAGCCAGGCCTCGTTGGGTAAGTACAAGCTGCCGGCCATCGTAGTGGAAGGAGACACCATCCCCGTCGTTACGTTGCCTGGTGTCCAGGTTATCGATTTTGCAGATCCTGAGATGCTGAAAAACCTGCAGGCGTATTACCGCCTTCGGTATAATGTCATCAAGGTATATCCTTATGCCAGGCTGGCGGCTTTGAAAATTCACGAGCTGAATGCCACGCTCGATACGCTGCAGACAAAAAGGGAAAAGAAGAAATTTACAAAAGCTTTTGAGAAGCAATTGAAAGCGGATTTCGAAGACCAGCTCAAAAAGTTAAGTATCAACCAGGGCAAGGTCCTCGTCAAGCTGATTGACCGCGAAACGGGTTCTACTTCCTATGAAGCGATCAAAGAACTGAGAGGTTCGTTGAATGCTTTTTTCTGGCAGAAGATGGCCTGGTTTTACGGCAACAATCTGAAAACGGAATACAATCCCACGGAAGGGGAGGATAAGACGATTGAAAGCATTGTCCAGATGATAGAGTCGGGGCAGATTAATCAGAACTAACAGTTCAATGCTTTTATAAGTTCAGTAGTTCAAAAGTTCAGTAGTTCAAAAGTTCAGTAGTTCAGAAGTTCAAAAGTTTAAATGCTTGAACTCTTGAACTCTTGAACTCTTGAACTCATAAACTCATAAACTTCTTCTCAAACACCGAGTTTCTTCAGCTGCGGATTCACCACAAGTTCTTTGGTGCCATGCCCATAGGAGTAAAATCCCTTACCTGTCTTCACGCCTAGCTGACGCGCCGTAACCATTTTAACCAGCAGCGGGCAAGGTGCGTACTTCGTGTTGCCGAATCCATCATACAAAACATTCAGGATTGCCAGGCACACATCGAGGCCGATGAAATCAGCAAGCTGAAGGGGACCCATGGGATGGGACATGCCCAGTTTCATGATGGTATCAATTTCTTCAACGCCGGCCACGTCTTCGTATAGTGTATAGATCGCTTCGTTGATGAGGGGCATTAAAATACGGTTGCTTACAAAGCCCGGGTAATCAAAAACTGCCGCCGGCACTTTGCCGAGTTTTTTAGAGAGTTCAATAATGGTGTCGGTGACTTCTTTGGATGTTTCAAATCCGCGAATCACTTCCACCAGTTTCATGATGGGAACCGGGTTCATAAAGTGCATGCCGATCACTTTTCCCGGTCGCTCTGTATAAGCGGCGAGCTTCGTGATGGAGATGGAAGACGTATTGCTGGCCAGGATGGCATGGGGTTCGGCAGCCTGGTCCATTTCCTTGAAGATCTTGCATTTCATTTCCACATTTTCAGTGGCCGCTTCAATGACCAGGTCGCAACCTTTCACGCCTTCCGCCAGCGACGTAAATACGGAAATATTATTCAGGGTCTTTTCCTTGTCGGTTTGTGTAAGCTTCTCCTTCGCAATCATGCGATCCAGGTTCTTCGTAATGGTTCCCAGGGCTTTATCCAGCGCTTCTTTCGAGATGTCAATCAGGGATACGGAATAACCGTATTGAGCAAACAGATGAGCGATACCGTTACCCATGGTACCGGAACCGATTACAGCAATTTTTTTCATAGTTAGATTTAATTGATTCAAAGGATCGGACCTGTGTGAACAGGTTTAAAAAACAAGTTGCGAGTTTAGCTTTTTTTGATGAGATAGATGCACGATGAGCGAGAGAAAAATCATCATTTTCCCCGGTGCTGAATCACCGTGAGGAGTGTATAGAACATGATTTTAAGGTCGAGCAACAGCGACATATTTTCAATATATATGATATCGTATTTCAGCCGCTCCACCATCTGGTCGACATTCTCCGCATAGCCGAATTTCACCTGTCCCCAGGAAGTGATGCCGGGCCGCACTTTGTGCAGGTGCCTGTAATGCGGAGCCACGGTAAGGATCTTGTCGATGTAATACTGCCGTTCAGGACGCGGACCTACGATGGACATGTCGCCGATCAGCACGTTATAGAATTGCGGTATTTCATCCAGCCTGATTTGCCGCATCCAGCGACCGAATTTGGTGATGCGTTCATCGTCCTTCCTGGAAAGCTGCGGACCCCCGGCTTCTGCATTGGCCTGCATGGAGCGGAATTTATAAATGCGGAATGGCTTCCCGTGAAGACCGATCCGTTCATGGCTGTAAAACAGCGGGCCGCGGGATGTGAGCATGACCCCCAGGGCCGTGAAGACATAGAGCGGTGAGAAAAAGAGCAGCACGAAAAGGGAAATAAAAATATCCAGGATTCTTTTCAGCGATTCCTGCCAAACCGGCATCAGGTCGGGAGAAATTTCAATCAGGGGAGCCCCGAAGATGGCATTCATCTTGACCGAACCCGAAAGGATGTCGTACATGTCGGGAATGATCTTGACGAGTACGGAAGAGTCTTCGAGCTGGTTGATGATTTTCCCGATGTTATCGTGTTCGGCGGATTCAATGGCAATGATGACTTCTTCCACCTGGTATTTTTCCAGGAGCTGCGGGAGATCGCGGTAGTTGCCAAGGTGCGGCAAATAGCCTTTCAGCAGGTGGTCGTTATTTCCTTCCACGTGCACGAAGCCGACGAACCGGTTACCTTCCGGCTTGAATTCGGTCTGCATCTGGCTAAGCAGCTTCACGGCATTCTGGTTGCTGCCTACCAGCAGCGTATTGAAATATATTTTTCCATTACGGATTTTCCGGATGATAAAGCTGGAAAGGATAAACCGGAAAGTCGCCGTCAATACAAATTGCAGGGTGAGCAACGTAAAAAAAGTGTGGTAGTACGTTTTGTAATTGACTACGGCATCATCCAGGAGCAGGGAAAAGAATATGACGATCACGCCAAGTACGGAAATATACAGGGTTTGGCCGATCTCTTTCAGCCTGGATTTACGGAAGATGTTTTTATACAAACCGATCAGCGCATAGATCAGGATCCAGAACAGGGGGATCACCAGGATTCCGAAATAGAACTTCCGGTCCGGAATCACTTCGACTGCGCCTTCGATGGCCAGCTTGCGGTACACAAAGAACAATCCCCAGGCCGCAGCTGCGGAAAACCAGTCGGCCAGGATGTATTTAATAGTTTCTGTTCTTTTGTTCATCAGCGTAGCACCTTGATGTTGTCAAGATAGATCGAAGCATTTAAAAGGCCTGCCGATTTCGTGGCCGTGATATACAATTTGTAACTGGCATTCGGATAAGTGTTCACGGCCGTGGAAAGGCTTACATAGATTTTTTTCCAGGTGGACGAAGCACGGATGGTAAGCGCGTCTTCAGAAAACTGGTCGGCGCCCAATGTGGAGAGGACACCTACCGTGAATTCCTGGTCGCACTTGTAATTGAGTTCGGCAAAAACCGTAGTGCCCGGGGGGACCGTAAAAGCATTCAGGGCGCGGTAGTTAAAATACGGACGGCTATTATCCAGGTAAATGGCGCCGGAGTGGTTTTCAAAGGAATTCGCATCCTGGATCACATGGAGGGTCGTGTCGCTGTTGGGTGCCCGTTCGAGTGCCAATCCGCTCTGTTCAAAATCTTCCATCAGCTTGAATTGGGTGAGTGAAAGATAGGTGGAGCGGGGAACCAGCGAATACGTTTTGCCTGCTTCAAAATTCAGGGTGGTGTCGTAGGCGGTATAAAACGGGTAGGCGCCCCTGGAACCTTTGATGCCATTGATGAGGATGCCCGGTTTCACAGAGATCGAATGTGAACCTTCGCTGAGCACCGGAAAACGTGCAGGCAATTCATAAGCGCCCTGCAGGTTACCGTCTACATACACCCAGGCATCTGTAATGGATGCCGAGCTGGTACCCTGTTCGGCCGCGGAGGTATGAAAGTAGAAGGAATCACACGCCAGGTAAACAGGTATCGGCTCATCCGGATTAATAAGCTCGCAGGAAGAAAACCACAGGCAGGTCACAAAAAGGAAGGCCGTTGTCCGGGGTAAGGAACTTTTACGAAAGAATCCAGTCATTCTGCTTAACTCAGTACATTTAAGGATGCCTCCATTTTTTCAACAACCATGTGCGCGACATGAAGGGCGTTGTAACCGTCTTCCACGCTGACCGCAACAGGCGTGTTGTTTAAAATGGACTGTGCAAAGAGCTCCAGTTCCATTTTGATGGCATTGTTCTCTTCCACTTTCGGTGAATCAAAATAAATAACCTTGGAGCCTTTTCCTTTTCCGAGATCGATCGTAACATCCAGCGGGCCGGGTTCGCCTGTCAGGTTTTTGAGGCGGATGATCTCCGATTTCTTCTTCAGGAAGTCGACGGCGATATAAGCGTCGCGTTGGAAAAACCGGCTCTTCCGCATGCTTTTCATGGAGATGCGGCTGGCCGTCAGGTTGGCCACGCAACCGTTATTAAATTCAATGCGGGCATTCGCGATATCGGGACTATCGCTTACCACGGCAACGCCGCTGGCATTGACTTTTTTAACGGCCGATTTCACCACGCTCAATACCACATCGATATCGTGAATCATCAGGTCATGCACCACGGAGACATCTGTTCCGCGCGGGTTGAATTCGGCCAGTCGGTGCGTTTCGATAAACATGGGCTGATCGAAGTAACCCTTGGACGCAAGAAAGGCCGGGTTAAAACGTTCGACATGTCCAACCTGTGCTTTTATGGCCGCTTCATTGCATAAGGAAACGAGTTTCTTCGCCTCGTTTACAGTATTGGTCACCGGCTTTTCAATAAAAACGTGCTTGCTCTTCCGGATCGCTTTTACTGCGCAATCGAAATGGGAAATCGTAGGAGTTACGATGTCAATAGCATCGCATTCATGCAACAGGTCTTCGATCGAATGGAAGTAGCGGAGTCCGAATTCCTGGAAGGCTTTTCCTGCCGCATCAGAGTCGGGATCGTAGAAGCCCACGACTGAAAATTGAGGGATCTCTTTGAGAAGCCTCATGTGTATCCGGCCCAGGTGGCCTGCGCCTAAAACCCCTACTTTTATCATTCGAATAATTTTCCGCAAAAGTAAGGTTTTTTGGCACTTTTTAGCAGGATAAACGGAAGTAATTTCAACGCAAAATGGGCATGAATTATGCACATTTTTAGTTGTAAAACATTGGCATTTTTGGACGTTAAAGGGGGGCAGACTTGATAACTTCGTATCCTATTTTCACACCATCTATGCGCATACCGGAAGATACATTTAAGCACCAGGGGCTTCGGAAAAAGTTAATTGAAGAAATCAGGTCAAAAGGCCTTGATGATGCCAAAGTCCTGAAGGCTTTATATGAAGTGCCCAGGCATTTCTTTTTTGAAAAGGCATTTTTATCGCAGGCATACAGCGACCAGGCTTTTAAAATAGGGGCCGGCCAGACCATTTCGCAACCTTATACCGTGGCCTACCAGACACACCTCCTGGATGTGCAGCCCGGCGACAGGATCCTGGAAATCGGTACTGGCAGCGGTTACCAGACCTGTATTTTGCTTGAGCTGGAAGCCCGCGTATTTTCTATTGAAAGGCAGAAAGAACTGCACGATAAGGCTAAGGTGTTTCTTCCGTTGCTGGGATATGCTCCCAAGCTTTTTTACGGCGACGGCTATGCCGGTCTTCCTACGTTTGCTCCGTTTGATAAAGTAATAATTACCTGCGGCGCCCCGGCAATACCCGGCGAATTACTGAAGCAACTGAAGGTAGGCGGCATCATGGTAGCCCCTATTGGCGCCGGCGATGTGCAAATCATGACCACCATCGTAAAAACTTCCGAAACCACTTTTGAAAAGGACGAGTTGAAGCAATTCCGTTTTGTGCCCATGCTCGAGGATAAGGAGTGGGGAGTGAGGAAGTAGGCAGTAGGCGGTAGGCGGTAGGCGGTAGGCAGTAGGCAGTCGGCAGTAGGCAGTCGGCAGTCGGCAGTCGGCAGTAGGCAGTCGGCAGTCAACCGGCAAAAGTAAGCATCCAGCGTCCAGCGTCCAGCATCCAGCATCCAGAGTCAAGCGTCCAGCATCGCGCTCAAAAAAAAAGCTACCCGTTTCCAGGTAGCTTAATCAAAAAATCAAGTGATCACTAATTAGTTTACTGCAGGTCTCGGAGCTTGTTCCGGTTTGGGAAGAAGCACCTTGCGTGATAAGCGCATCTTGCCGGTCTTTTTATCGATATCGACCAGTTTCACTTTCACTTTATCGCCTGTTTTAAAGACGCCTTCCATGGAACCTAAACGTTCCCAGGATATTTCAGAGATGTGAAGCAGGCCGTCTTTGCCGGGAAGAATTTCAACGAAAGCGCCGAAGTCCATAATGTTCTTCACGGTACCGTCGTATACTTCACCGATTTCAGGAACGGTGGTGATGGCTTTAATCCTCGACATGGCGGCATCGATAGAGGCTTTATCATTGGACGCAATTTCAACGACACCCTGGTTATCGATCTCTTCAATGGAGATGATGGTATTCGTTTCGCGTTGCATTTCCTGGATTACTTTTCCGCCCGGTCCGATGACAGCGCCGATAAATTCTTTGGCAATGATGATCTTCTCGATGCGCGGAGCATGCGGTTTGTAATCTGCATTCGGCTGGCTGATGGTCTTCATCATTTCGCCGAGGATATGCGCGCGTCCCGCTTTCGCCTGGTGCAATGCCTGGAGCATTACTTCCATAGGCAATCCTTCGATTTTCAAATCCATCTGGCAGGCGCAGATACCTTTTTCCGTTCCTGTCACTTTAAAGTCCATGTCTCCCAGGTGATCTTCATCGCCGAGGATGTCGGACAGTACGGCATATTTTTTTCCATCGGTAATCAGTCCCATGGCAATACCGGAGACCGGCCTGCGGATTTTAATTCCCGCATCCATCAGGGCAAGCGTACCTGCACAAACGGTAGCCATGGAAGAGGATCCGTTGGATTCCAGGATATCGGATACGACACGAATAGTATACGGACATTCCGTTTCATCGGGAAGCACCATTTTCAGGGAGCGCATGGCCAGGTTTCCATGACCTACTTCCCGGCGGCCCGGGCCGCGGCTGGGCTTCACTTCACCGGTAGAAAAGGCGGGGAAGTTATAGTGTAAAAGGAATTTGCTCGTGCCTTCAATCATGGCGCCATCGATAGTCTGCTGGTCAAGCTTGCTTCCAAGCGTTACCGTCGTTACCGATTGTGTTTCACCGCGTGTAAATACGGCCGAACCGTGCGTGGAAGGGAGGTAGTTTACTTCACTCCAGATGTCGCGGATATCCGTGGTTTTGCGACCGTCCAAACGAACACCTTCATCCAGGATGCAGGCACGCATGGCAGCGCTTTCCACTTCGAAGAAATAACGGTCGGCCATCATTTCTTTGGCATCGCGCTCCTCTTCCGGAAGAGTCAGCATGAAATCTTCTTTCAGTTTCCTGAAAGCGTCCATGCGTTCTGATTTTACTTTATTACCGGAGCGGGCAATGGCATAGGCTTTATCGTAAGTGGCTGCTTTAATGGCCGCTTTTAAAGTCTCGTCGTTTTCTTCATGCGAATATTCGCGTTTCGGCTTGTTGCCGCAGAGTTCGCGAAGTTCGAGTTGGGCCTTGCACTGGATTTTAATTGCATCATGAGCGAAAGAAATCGCGGCCAGCATATCTTCTTCCGAAACTTCCTTCATCTCGCCTTCCACCATCAGGATATTATCCATGGTAGCGGCAACAATCAGGTCGATATCGGCGTTGGGCATGTCGCTGATGTATGGATTCACCACCAGCTTGCCGTTGATACGGGCAACACGAACTTCCGATATGGGACCTGCGAAAGGAATATCTGAAATCATGATGGCTGCTGATGCTGCCAGTCCGGCCAGCGCATCGGGCATAATATTTTTATCGGCCGACATCAGGGTAATAAGTACCTGTGTTTCCGCATGATAATCTTCGGGAAATAATGGACGCAGGGCGCGGTCAACGAGACGGCTGATCAGGATTTCATATTCTGAAAGCCGTGCTTCGCGCTTAAAAAATCCACCGGGGAAACGGCCGACAGCGGCGAATTTCTCCTGGTAGTCAACGGATAACGGCAGGAAATCGGCGCCGTCTTTGCCTTCTTTGTTCGAAACGATGGTGGCCAGGAGCATGGCATCGCCCATGCGAACCACCACAGAGCCGTCGGCTTGTTTGGCTAATTTTCCTGTTTCCATGGTGATGGTACGACCGTCACCTATATCAAATGTTTTAGTAATTCCTTTTGGGGACATGATGTTTTGTTTTAATAAATGAATGAGAAGATCCACAAAGAAAAAAGGCAATTATTCAATTGCCTTCTTCATCTCTGAAAATAATCTTACTTACGGATATTGAGTTCGGCGATCAGCTTACGATACCTTTCAATATCGGTCTTGCTCAGGTAGTCCAGCAGGCTTCTGCGTTTACCCACGAGCATAATGAGTGAGCGCTGTGTAGAAAAATCCTTTGGAGCAACCTGCATGTGAGCAGTTAATTCGTTGATTCTTTCAGTAAAAACAGCGATTTGAGCGTCTGTGTTGCCGGTGTCTTTTTCAGACTTTCCGAACTTCTTAAATACAGCTTTCTTTTTTTCAGCGGTTAATGGCATTGGTTTTCAGCTTTTTATTATTTTTTTCTCTTTTTTGCGGAGGGCAAATGTAATAAAAAAAGTGATGTAAACAATGGAAAAGCTGAATTTAGCCTCACACAGGCATGTGCAAATAAAAGCGAATTTTTATGCTTTTTTGGGCGTTTTTGTCCCTTGGTTTAATTCCTGAACATGCGCAAAAGGTTGGCAAGCCTTTGTTTCAATTGGCGGCGATCCACGATGAAATCGAGGAAGCCATGTTCGAGAACGAACTCCGCCGTTTGAAAACCTTTCGGCAGGTCTTTGCCAATGGTTTCTTTTACCACACGCGGTCCGGCAAAACCGATCAGTGCGCCAGGCTCGGCAATGTTTACATCACCAAGCATGGCATACGAAGCAGTGACACCGCCGGTTGTTGGATCGGTCAGCAGGGATACATACGGCAGTTTTGCATCGGCCAGCTGCGTGAGCTTCGCCGATGTCTTCGCCATTTGTAACAGCGAAAAAGCGGCCTCCATCATCCGCGCACCTCCGGACTTGGAGATAATCATAAATGGAATTTTCTTCCGGATGGAATAATCAATGGCGCGGGCGATTTTCTCACCCACTACAGAACCCATGGATCCCCCGATAAAAGTAAAGTCCATGCAGGCAATCACGAGGTCTTCACCTTCTACCTTGCCGTGGCCGGTACGGATGGCATCTTTCAATCCCGATTTCCGTTGCGTTTCAGCCAGACGGTCGGTGTATTTTTTTGTATCGGTAAAATGCAGGGGATCTCCGGAAATCAGGTCGGCATCCAGTTCCGTAAACTCATTGTTGTCGAAAAGGATTTCGAAATATTCCTGCGAGCTGATCCGGGTATGATAGCCGCATTTTTCACAGACATATTTATTGCTGATATGATCCTGTGAAGGAATGATATTCTTGCAGGAAGGACATTTATACCAAAGGCCTTCCGGGGTTTCCCTTTTTTCTTTCGTGGAGGTGGTAATGCCTTCTTTTATTCTTTTAAACCAGGACATAGTTCGATTTGTGAATTGGTACGAATATACGAATTACAAAAGATCGGAATTAAGCGTCAAAACACGCATTTACGCAATCGTAATATCCTTGTCCAGGTATACATCCTGAATGTTATTCAGCAATTCAATGCCGTCTTTCATGGGTTTCTGGAAGGCTTTCCTGCCGCTGATCAGTCCCTGGCCTCCGGCACGCTTGTTAATGACGGCCGTTGTAACTGCTTCCGCCAGGTCCGTTGCACCTTTGGATTCGCCTCCGGAATTGATGAGTCCTGCTCGGCCCATAAAACAATTGGCTACCTGGTAGCGGCATAAATCAATGGGGTGAGATGAAGACAGTTCGCTGTATACTTTCGCATGCGTCTTTCCGAAATTCATGGCAGTATAACCGCCGTTGTTGGTAGGAAGTTTTTGTTTGATGATGTCAGCCTGGATCGTCACACCAAGATGATTGGCCTGTCCGGTAAGGTCGGCTGCCGTATGGTAATCTATTCCGTCTTTTTTGAATCCGCTGTTGCGGAGGTAACACCAGAGAATGGTGGCCATGCCAAGTTCATGCGCCCGCTGGAAGGCCATGGCGATCTCCGTGATTTGCCTGCCGGATTCGGGTGAGCCGAAATAAATGGTTGCCCCGACAGCGGCAGCGCCCATCTGGTAGGCGCCTTCTACCGTTCCGAATAAAATCTGGTCGAACTTATTCGGGTACGTCAGAAATTCATTGTGATTAATCTTGACGATGAACGGAATTTTATCGGCGTATTTTTTCGATACGCTGCCCAGTACACCGTAGGTTGAGGCTACTGCATTGCAACCGCCTTCCACGGCAAGCTTCACAATATTCTCCGGATCAAAGTATACAGGATTCGGTGCGAAGGATGCACCCGCGGAATGTTCAATGCCCTGGTCGACAGGAAGAATAGATACATACCCTGTTTTTGCAAGTCTTCCGTGATTATAAATTCGCTGCAGGTTACTAATAACTTTTTCACTCCGGTTGCTGATTCCAAAAACATCGTTCACAAAACCGGGTCCGGGCAAATGAAGCATTTCCTTCGGAACGGTTTTGCACTGGTGATTCAACAACGATTCAGCCTGGGAGCCAAGTAAGTCAGTGATTTTCTGTGACATGAAGAATCTGAATTTTTTTCGAACCGCAAAGCTAATAAAAACGACGAAAGCATCTACGAATACGAATTCGTACGAATTTACGAATCTGTATCCATGCAACTATTAAACTCTTAAACTTTTGAACTCCTGAACTTCTCCTTAGAATGGATATCCAATTGCAAAATTCAGGGTGATGTCGCCAATATCAAAAGGCTTGTATCCGTAAACCCATTCTCTTCCGTCGGGCAATTGCGGGTCGCGCAGTTTCACGGCACCGTCAAAACGCAGGATGAAAAAATCAAAATTCAAACGCGCGCCGATACCCGCGCCAATGGCAAAGTCGTCAAGGATATGATTCCACTGGAAGGAGCTGCCTGTCAGTGTTCCGCTGGGATCTTTTCGCAGCCAGATATTTCCCATGTCCCAAAAAACAGCACCCTCGAGGTATTTAAAAATCACGGACCGGTATTCCACGCTGGCTTCCATCTTCACGTCGCCGATACGTTCGATATAGAGTACATCCGAGGTGTCTTTATAAGATCCCGGACCGAGCGTGCGTGCCGTCCAGGCGCGGATGCTGTTGGCGCCGCCGCTGTAAAACGCTTTTTCAAACGGCAGGATCTTTCCTTTGGAATTGCCGTAACTGAATCCCACGCCGCCTGTGATCCGGTAAACGAGGCTGCTGTTTTCGTTAATCCAGTCGTGGTAGCTCACATCGATTTCCGGTTTGATATACTGTGAAAAAGTAAGTCCCAGCGCCGTGTAATTTCCGTCTTCGTCTTTTTTGCTGGGAAAGGCATTGATGCGATTTAATAACCACAGGGAAGCGCCGGCGGTTTCGAAATTTCCTTTTACAAATAGAAAGTTCTTGTCCTTCCGTTTGCCCTGGTTCGAATACAGCCATACGAACCGGCCGGAAGTAATAAGGTGGGGCTGGTAGCTGTATAAGAAGGCGAGGTTGTGCGAAGACTGGTTCAGGAAATCGGAAAAGGCCGGGCTGAGGGCTACATCAATGGAGCTTATTTCAACGGGAAACACCATCCATCGCTGGGTAGCAGATCCACGCCAGTTCCATCCAAAGGCAAAGTTCAGGATCGAGCGTTTGTAATCCGGCCGCGACTGGAAAATATAGCTGCCCGATAAAGTCGTGCGTGGGTTAAAATAGCGGGATGCTTTGTCCGTCAGGAACCTTGGAAGCAGGAATTTTTTCAATGTCAGTTTAATTTCCGGTCCTATTTCATAGGTATTGAAGAAAAACAGCCGGGTATTTTCGGTGGTGTCAGAAAAATTCTGGACGCTTTCAACGGATGCATGGATCTTTGCTTCAAAAAGCTCCGCACCGCGAAAGGTATTGCGATTCTGGTAGCCAAAGCTTCCCGCAATGCCGATGTTTCCCCCGCTGTGCGTGACTTCCGATTCAATAGTAAACCCTTGTGATTTGCGGGGCGTCAGCTGGATCCGTGCATTCAATAGGTTGCGTGTATTGGATGAATCGCGGCCGGCATTATCGTAGCGGATATCGGTAAAACGGAATACGCCCAAATCAGACAACCGGGTATAGGTGTAATCCAGGTCATCCTGGAAGAAGAGATCCTGCTTTTTAAAAAAGACGGCGCCGGCAATGGTTTTCTTTTTAAATCGTTCTTCTCCTTTGTGCTGTATAAAATAATAGCCATTGTAAAACGTGGTGTCATTGGGGATGGAAGATTCCGGGTTCGTCGGGTCGTAGTCCGTCTGGATGTATACGTTATTCAGGAAATAAATTTTATGATCCTCCGGTTTATAGATGGAGGTGTTGGCCGAATCCACATTTTCATTGATGCGATCCACGGTGACATACAAATCCACCTGGTGTGATCCGAGCGCGCTGTCCACGTAAACGTTTACGTAGTTGCGGTTAAAATAGAAGTAGCCGCGATTTTTTAATTCGGCGGTAATCCGGCTCCGTTCATCGTCAATTACATCTTCGTCGTAGATGGCGCCCGGCTTGATCAGCGTATTCATCGAATCCACTTTCAGGATCCGGTCGATCTCCTTATCCTTCGACTGAAAGTTGAGGTTGCGTATGGAATACGGCTGATTCCCGTGAATTTCATAAATCACCTTCGCTTTGTGTTTCGATTGATAAACGACGGAATCGCCTGCCGAAGCATTGAAGTAACCTTTCCGGAACATGTACAGCACAAATTGCCTGTCTGTCAATTCGGCCAGGGCCGTATCCAGGAGAACGGGCTCTTCCCCAATCCTTTTTAACCAGTTGCCGAATTTCCCGGGTTTCATCCGGTCGCCGAAATTGTAAATGCCCAGGTGAAGCCTTAGGAAAAGAACCTTCCTGTTTGTTTTTTGTTTGACGAGCAGCAAAAGGTCGTCCCGGTCTACCTTGGCATCTTTAATCTTAATCACATTCTGCGTGAGAAGATATTCACCTTCGGGAAGGCGCCGCGCGGCACTGCAGGCACCCAGCAATGCGACCAGTAACAGGACGGAAAAGCGGTACAGGATATTTCTCAAAGGTTCAGGTCTGAAGTTCACAAAAATAGAAGAATAGCAATTGCCCCGACGACCAGTTCACGGTTCACAGTTCACAGTCTTTGGTTCACAGTTCACGGTTCACAGTTCACAGCAGCTGCACGGAGTGCAGTTGAGAAGTTCACAGCAGGATATAGAAGTCAGTAAAATAACGACTTATCGTCCTGAATCCGGGCCCTTCGACTAACCTCAGGGACCGGTATCTTTTTATCGGCATGCATTCTTCTCATCTCCAAATCTTCAAATCTCCAAATCAACTCATTCTCAAATTTTCAAATTTCTTCTTGCAATTGTTGTTCCAAAAAGTGAAGGATCTCAGCTTCCTGAGCAGGATGAAACCAGGTAATCTCCGTATCCCGCCTGAACCAGGTCATCTGGCGCTTGGCGTAATTGCGCGTGTTTTGCCTGATCAGCGAAATCGCCGTTTCCCTGTTTGTCTTTCCTTCGAAATATTCAAAAAGTTCTTTGTAGCCAACGGTATTTAAGGCATTCAGGTGCTTTTGATGAAATACACTGCGGGCTTCCGCTTCAAGTCCTTCGTCCATCATCCTGTCGACACGGCCGTTGATGGTTGCATAGAGTTGCTCCCTGGGAAGATCGAGTCCGATTTTGAGGGCCTTAAAATTTCTTTCCGCGGATTTTCCTTTTCGCAGTTCAGAATATTTCTTGCCTGTGAGCAAACATACTTCTATGGCACGGATCAGGCGATGGGGGTTGGAAGGATCTGCCGTGGTATAATATTCCGGGTCCAGGGACTTGATTTTTTTTTGAAGGGATTCAATTCCTTCTTTTTCAAGCTGTGCTTCGAGTTGTTTTCGTATGGCATCATCCCGTTCAGGAAGTGCATCCATGCCCTTGCATACGGCCTGGATATACAGCCCGGAGCCGCCGCAAAGGACGGCAACGTTTTTTGTCCGGTACAATTGTTCGAGGCATTCCAGGGCATCTTTTTCAAAGCGGCTGATGTTGTAGTCTTCGTCAAGCGAAAGCGAATCGATAAAATGATGACGGATATGCGTCAGTTCCGCTTTGGAAGGTTTGGCTGTTCCAATGGAAAGTTCACGATAAAACTGGCGTGAATCGGCGGAGATAATTTCTGTATCGAAATGTTCGGCAAGCCGGATAGCCAGGCCGGTTTTGCCTGAAGCCGTAGGGCCGCAAACGACTATAAGGAAAGGTTTCACGGGGTGTTAGTTTTTACACGGCAAGGCGCAGGATTTCGCGCACGGGCCCTCCGTAGCTTGCGAAGGAGGGGAGGCGTACGAAATACGTAACATGAATGATAGTCGTTCACTTTATTTATCCGGCGCCAGCCTGGATTCCCATAGCCCGCGTCCATAGGTCCCGGCCCTTATTTTTTGTGCACCGTAATTTATTTCAAGATCAAAAATGGCAGTCACGGGAAGGTCTTTGTTAAAGCACTCCCAGTGTGAGGAGGAATCGTCGGTGCGGCGGGCATACACACCATACCAGTTGCCGATATATAAAATATTCCCGCCACGCTGAAACTTGAGGGCAAAGGTAGGGGAGGTGGCCAGGCCTTCCGAATAATCACTCCACGATTTTCCACCGTCCAGGGATCGCATCACGCGGTATCGTCCCGCACCCGGTGAGGATTCCTGCCAGCCGTCAAAGCCTACATACACTTCATCCGTATTATCCGGGTTCATGGCCAGGGCGCTGATACCCGAACCTTGTGCGCCAAGTAATCCTGCCGTCATGTCAGCCCATGAAACACCGCCGTCCACCGATTTGAAAAGTTTCTTTTCAAGCGGGCCGGCGTCCGTGGTTCCGCCGAAGCCATAATAAATTACCGCCTGTGCGCCGGCTTCTTCGCATACTTCAAAGGCGCCGGCACGGATGGATGCCGGAACCGAGTAAGGCGGAGCGGAAAAATCTGTTACTCTCGCTTTTTCATTGCTCTTCGTACTGAGATCCAGGGTGGGTGTTTTCGACTTAAAAAGGTTGTGAGCCCCGATATAAAAATCACCGCTTTTCGGAAGGACCTGCATGCCGTGAGATAGATTTTCAGATGGAACGGATCGGACGATGCCAAAGGTAATTCCTCCGTCGCCGGATTGCCTGAGTTCCAGCTGGCCGCTCAGGGAGGAAATGTTCTGACCGTAAACCTGCCGGGAGTCGTTCGGGTCGATGACGCAATCGTAGCCGTCTCCAAGGAAGTAGTTGGTCCAGGTGCCGTGCTCATAACGCAGAAATCCATTGTCCTGGACGCCTCCTACGATCAAGCCGGGATCTTTTTCCGTGCCTCCGATGCCGTGAAACTGCGCGATGCTCAGACCTTTTCCATTCAGGTCTGTCCAGTTCACGACGGGAACAGCCGAAGCGCTTGTCGAATACAGCACACCGCCATCGTCTCCGATCAGAACAAAATCATCTTCCCCGTTCGGTTGATCGATCCGGGTTGTCGGACGGATTAATTTCATGCCCCGGATATCGGCATGGGTGGATACGCCGTGATATAGATTCGAAGGCACATAATTTGTCACCGCCGTGAAAGTTCTGCCGCCATTCACTGATTTATATGCGAGCCGGGTTCTACTAAGGAACTCATCGCCGAGATACATGACGTTGGGTTGGGTGGGCGATACGATAAAATAACCACCCATAAACTGGGTTTCACTTTCCTGTTTTGCATCCCAGGTATAACCACCGTCTTTTGATGTATAGATCATCACACGCTGGTTTACATTTTTACAGATCACATAAAGCATCTTTCCGGCGGCGGAAATACGGTAGGGTGTATTGCCGTGGGCTTCCGGCGTTGGACCGTTCGTAAGGGCGGGAGTGATGTCGCGCCATTTCTCAGCCAGTGCGCCCGGAAGCGAAGCGTCGAACCGGAAGATGCGGTTGCCATTCCCTGTCGCATACAATACAGATTTATTGAGCGGACTGGTGACGATACATTTCAGTTCTTCACCGAGGGGAGGTGTTTGATTGGAAAGGAAGGAACTGAATTCAAGCGATTGCCAGGAATTGCCGCCGTTTGTGGTGAGGTAAATTTCCCTGTCATCCATGGCATAGATTACCCGGTGATCGGTTGAGTCCATCCACAGTTTCCTGTCGTGCGGATTTTGATTTAATGCAAGCACTCGGTCCCACGATGTGCCGTTGTCGATGGATTTAAAAACACCCAGCTCGCAGATAAAATAGAGATCATGAAATTTCTTCTTGTTGAATGCGGGATCAATGAGGATGTCGCCGATGGCACCTGTTTTAAAACGTTGAGCGTCTGTGATGCAGGTCCATTCCGGTACGGTTCCTGCTTTATAGCGGGTGCGGAAAACACCACCACCGAATGCGCCGCCGGCATAGACGATTTCGGGTTCATCCGGTAATGCGGCAACGGCATTGATCCTTCCGATCACATGCAGCGGCATTTGCGTGGGACCGAGTAAGGTCCATTGCGAGGCCATGGCATCGCTGCCGTTACACACGGCAGCCATGTTCATGGGCGGCTTGACGTCCTTGGATTTTGGCCGGCTTGCGGATGCGGAAACCCCGCAGCCGGCCATCCACACGCCGGTAATACACAGGGAAGCCAGCAGGATGAAAAATGAATTCCGGTAACTCATAGCAATTTCTTCAAACGGCCTGAAACTAAAATGCCCTGCGAAAATAGGCAGGGCATGTGTCACTTAGGTTTCGCAGCATCAGTTAAACTCTTCACTGGACGGACTGTCTTCATCGAGCTCATCAGAGTCGGCTGTTTCCAGTTCGTCACCCGAACCACCATCCACGTCCAGCGGTTCGTCGTTTTCTGCAGTTCCTTCCGGCAGGTCTTCGTCATCGACCATCAGTTCCATGGCATCTTCGTCAAAGTCTTCGGGTTCGGGAACGGCGCCAAGCACGGTACTCCCGTATTGTTTGGGCGCTTCCCCGGTGGTCTTGATACAGCGGGGATACACGGCGCCGGGTTCATCACCCACGATGATTTTGATAAGCTCAACATGAAATCCCCACTGGGATTCAGGGTCGTATACGTAATAAATTTTCTGATGCGGATCGGCGATGTACTCACTGAACCGCGCCTCATTCAGCGATTTAATGGAAGCGGATTCTCCTTCTTTCAATTCCCTCGAAGTAATTTCCTTTCCCTTCTTCCAGTTATCGTCACTCATGTAAAAGGAAGCAGGTTTGGTTAAATCAAATCCGACGGCAGTATGAAGCGCTGCCTGCAAATCTTCAAACGTCTGGCTGGCTTTGATTTCTATGCAGCGAACGACGTCATCGTAATCTTCAAACGCTATCTTAAATCGGTAAACGGCCATGCAGGTAAAGGGTGTTGTTAGTTTTCAATCTCAAAAGTAAAGAATTCGCAGAATATAAAATATGCATCCTGATTATTTTTATTTTTTATTTTCAGGATGAACATTTACCTTGTGTTGCGTCAAACCCAGTGCCTTTCCCTGTTTCAGCATATAGGCATAGGCTTCGCTGAAATCGTTTTTAATTTCCCCTTCCAGGATCGCTTCGCGGATGGCATGTTTGATGACGCCGACTTCCCGGCCCGGACCGAGGTTAAATGCCTTCATGATGTCTTCCCCGGATACCGGCGGCTGCCAGTTTCGTAGTCGGTCTTTTTCTTCCACTTCTTTCAGCTTCTCCTCGACGACACGGAAGTTATCCCGGTACTTTTTCATTTTATACTCGTTCTTCGTGGTCACATCGGCATGGCAAAGGAGCATGAGCGAATCGATGTCTTCGCCGGCATCAAACAGCAAACGGCGCACAGCAGAATCCGTCACGACATCCTGGGCCAGCACAATGGGCCGGAGATGCAGCTGCACCATCTTTTCCACGAATTTCATTTTCTCATTCATGGGCAGTTTGAGGTCCCGGAAAATGCCTTTCACCATGCGGGCGCCTTTGTCTTCATGGCCGTGAAACGTCCAGCCGTGTTGCGGTTCAAAACGTTTGGTTGCGGGCTTGGCAATGTCATGAAGTACGGCAGCCCATCGCAACCACAGGTCGTTGGTAGACCTTGAAATGTTATCGAGTACCTGTAGCGTATGGTAAAAGTTGTCCTTATGGCCCAGCCCGTTCCGGATTTCCACGCCATGTAATGCGCAGAACTGCGGGAAAATGATTTGAAGCAAGCCGGTTTCAAAAAGGAGGTTGAAGCCGATGGAGGGCCTGGAAGAAAGAATGATTTTGTTCAGTTCTTCACTGATCCGTTCCATGGAAACGATGCGGATGCGTTCGCCGTTTTTGCGGATGGCTTTTAGTTCGCGCGGGCTGACCGTAAAATGAAGCTGGGAAGCAAAACGCACGGCGCGCATCATGCGAAGCGGATCGTCTGAAAATGTCAGGTCGGGATCCAGGGGAGTGCGTATGATTTTATCGTGCAAATCCTGCACGCCGTTGAACGGGTCCACCAGTTCACCGAAGTTCTTTTCGGTAAGGTGTATGGCCATGGCATTGATGGTGAAATCCCGCCGTTTCTGATCGTCTTCCAGCGTGCCGCTTTCCACGATCGGTTTCCGGGAAGTATTGCGGTAGGATTCTTTCCGGGCCCCGACAAACTCCAGCTCCATGTCTTCAAACCTGATCATGGCTGTGCCGAAATTCTGGAAGACACTGACATGCACATGGTCGCCCAGTTTTTTAGCCACATTCCGGGCCAGGTCAATACCGCTGCCGGTAACGACGATGTCGATGTCTTTGGATTCCCGTTTCAGGAAAATATCACGCACATAACCGCCCACCACAAAAGCTTCCGCATCCATGGAAGCGGCTTCGTGGGCAATGGTTTTGAAAATGGGATGTTCGATGTGTTTCTTCACAGTCTACTGTTTAGTGTGAACAGGCTCTGCGCTTTTGCGTCTCCGCGGTACATTTTTTTCACTGCAGAGACGCTAAAGCGCAAAGATCAAAAGCTATTTCCTCAAAATCTCAATAGTTCCGTTTTTTCTCAGCCGGATAACCGTCGAAGCCTGCCTGGAGATTTCCTGCTGGCGTAAATTTACTACATAATCTGCGCCGTTACGGATGGATGAATCGATTTCTGTGAAAGATACGGGAGGAACCTGCCCGCTCAGGTTGGCGGAAGTGGAAACGATGGGTTTGCGGAACCGTTCGATCAGCTTTTTGCAGAATTCGTCTTTGACGATACGGATGCCGATGGAACCGTCTTCTGCCACGACGCTTTGGGCCAGGTTCCGGGCGCCGTCGTAAATGATGGTGAGCGGCTTTTCAGCATATTCAATCAGCGTATAGGCCTGCTCTGGAATCTCCCTGACATAGGATTCCAGCCGGTTCTCCGAGTCAAGCAGGACAATCATGCTTTTGGCACCGGGCCTGTTTTTTAGCCTGAAGATCTTTTGCACGGCTTCTTCATTGGTGGCATCACAGCCAAGTCCCCATAGGGTATCGGTAGGGTAGAGTATGACCCCTCCTTTGCGCAGGGTTTCTATGCAATGATCTAATTCGGTCTTCCAATCTTCATTCATCGTGCACCAAGATTTTTATAAACGGAGACCAGGCTGGAGGCTGTTTCTTTGGGATGAAACCGCTTGACATATTCCAGGCCATCCCGGATCATCTTTTCACGCAAAGCAGCGTTATCAAGAACCTGTCGGATGACGTCCGCAAGGGTCTGTTCATCGTCCGGGTCTATATACAGGGATGACGGTCCGCCGGCTTCCGGAAGGGCGGATTCGCATGATGCAATAACGGGCGTTCCGCTCCACAGTGCTTCGATCACGGGAATTCCGAATCCTTCGTAATAGCTTGGATAAACCAGGGCCCATGCAGACCGGTACAACATAGACAATTCGGCATTCGTGATTCCTTCGGGAAAATAGACACGGTCCTGCATTCCATGGGCCCTGAGAAATTGTGAAACCGTTTCAAAATATTTTTTCTTTTTCCCGATGACTACGAGGGGGATACGAGGGACAAGACGCAGTGCCATCACCAGGGTGAGCAGGTTCTTACGTTCTTCAACGGTTCCAACATAGAGCAGGAATTGGCCGGGCAATCCTTTTTGCTTTAGAAATTCACCCGATGTTCCTGCGTTGTTACCACCATAGAATTCTTTCCCACAGCTTTGATACACCACAGCAATTTTGTTCGCCGGAATATTCAAAAACTCCACGATATCTTTTTTGGTTTGTTCACTGACAGCCACGATCACATCGGCGTCCCGGCAGGCATGGCTGAATTTCTTTTCGTAGATTTTCCGGTCGGCGGCGGGATACCATTGCGGGTAACGGAGAAAAATCAGGTCATGGATGGTAACTACTTTCCCTGTGTAAGCAGGAACCCTTCGCGGCAATTCATTGCTTAACCCATGGTATAAACTAATTTTTTCCCTGTCCAGGTCATCCGAAAGCAACGCCGTACGCCAGAGGGAAGGAAGCAGTCTGGCTGGCAGCGAGGACGGCTTGATAATTTTTAACGCCGGCGGATGAAATGGAATCGATGGATCTACGGAAGGGGTAAACGCCACGTACTCATTTTCCGGGTAATAGTCCAGCAGCGACTGTATCAGGCTGCGGGAATAATTACCCAGACCGCTGGCATTGTTAAAAGCACGCTTCGCGTCAAATCCGATTCGCATTCCCTTCCCGGATAAAAGGATTTATACGGCAACCTGGTGGTCGCGCAAGGCATCGTTAAGCGATGTTTTCAGATCGGTGCTGGCTTTCCGCTTCCCGATGATAAGCGCGCAGGGAACGTGGAAATCACCGGCCGGAAACTTCTTCGTATAAGATCCGGGAATTACCACAGACCGGGAAGGAACCACGCCCCGGTATTCTACGGGTTCAGTACCGGTAACATCAATGATCTTCGTGGACAGGGTCAGGACTACGTTAGCGCCCAGCACGGCTTCTTTTTCAACACGCACGCCTTCCACGACAATACACCGAGAGCCGATAAAACATCCGTCTTCAATAATTACCGGAGCGGCCTGTACAGGTTCCAATACGCCGCCAATGCCTACACCGCCGCTCAGGTGAACATGTTTGCCGATCTGGCCGCAGCTGCCTACGGTAGCCCAGGTGTCAACCATGGTTCCTTCATCAACATAGGCGCCGATATTCACATAGGATGGCATGAGAATAACCCCTTTGGCCAGGTAGCTTCCGTAACGGGCAATACCATGCGGCACGACGCGCACACCAAGAGAAGCATAATTGGTTTTCAGCTTCATCTTATCATGAAATTCCATGGGACCTGCCTCGAAAGTTTCCATGTTCCGGATGGGGAAATACAGGATGACGGCTTTTTTCACCCAGTCATTCACCTGCCAGCCGTTGGAAGTAGGTTCAGCGACCCTTAGCTTTCCTTTATCCAGCTGTTCAATGACTTCTGTGATTGCATCCACCGTTTTGGAGCTCTTCAGCAAGGACCTGTTTTCCCAGGCTGCTTCGATTAAGTCTTTCATCGTTTGGCTAATTATTCAGCAAAGAAAATCTTTTTAGCAGAAATATCAGGCATATCCTGCAGATTACATTTCGTATCATCTGTTTCCGGCGGTAAAACTTAATTTATCTTTGCCCCTTATGCCGAGAATCCTGGCCATCGATTATGGAACAAAACGCGTGGGACTGGCGGTGACCGATCCCAACCAGATCATTGCCACGGGTTTGGACACCGTACATGCTTCGGAAATAATTGCTTACCTCAAAAAATACCTAACCTCAGAATCGGTCGAATGCTTTGTCGTCGGGGAGCCCAGGCAGATGAATTATACGGAATCCCAAAGTGCGGCGGAAATTGAAAAGTTTATCATCGCATTGAAAAAAAACTTTCCTTTGATTCCTGTGGAAAGAACGGATGAGCGGTTCACCTCTAAAATGGCTCAGCAGGCTATCCTGGCCAGCGGGGTGAAAAAAAAGGAAAGGCAGAACAAAGGCCTCGTCGATATGACCAGCGCCGTCATCCTGCTGCAATCGTACATGAGCAGGAAAAAATAAAACGTACGGAGAACTTGAATCGATCTGCTGTAACAACGAGTATGATATTACCTATTGTCGCATACGGTGACCCGGTGTTAAAGAAAAGAGCTTCCGACATAGGCAGGGATTATCCCGGCCTGAAGGAGCTGATTGACAACATGGTTGAAACCATGCACCACAGTAATGGCGTGGGCCTTGCCGCTCCGCAGGTGGGATTATCCATCCGGCTTTTTGTGGCCGACGGTTCTCCCTTTGAGGAAGAGGAGGAAGGGCTGAAAGATTTCAAGCAGGTATTTATCAATCCTGTCATCCGGCAGGAAAAAGGAGAGCCCTGGAAGTTTAACGAAGGGTGCCTTAGCATCCCCGGCATCCGCGAAGATGTTTCCCGCAAAGATGAAGTGCATATTGAATTCCTGGATGAAACCTGGAAGCCGCGCAAGGAAACGTACCGCGGCATCGCGGCACGGATTATCCAGCATGAATACGACCACATTGAGGGTATCCTTTTTGTAGACCGGATTTCTCCATTGCGGAGAAGGCTTCTAAAAAACAGGCTGGCCGACATTTCCCGCGGTATCGTGGATGTGGATTATAAAATGAAATTTCCTTCAAAGCGGTAATATGAAAAAAACAATGTTTGTCCTGGCCATCATCGCATTCACGGTAGCCTGTAATTCCGGGCGTGATAAATTATTATCGGCCATCCGTGAAAACGAAAAAAAGTTGTTTTCGGATACCTTGAAAAAACTGGACACGGCCGTAGCGGCCATCCAGGTGGCTGATTACAGGACTTTTGCCGAAACTTATCCGGCCGACAGTCTTTCCCCGGAGTTCCTGTTCAAGGCAGCCGATATTGCCAATAGCCTGGGCAAGTCACAAGAGGCAATTGGCATGTTGCAAGCACTCCGAAAATCGTATCCCCAACATCCCCGGGCAGGCACCGGCTTGTTCCTGGAAGGATTCATCTACGAAACATCCCTGCACGACAGCCAGAAAGCAATTGCTACGTATACGGAGTTTCTGAAACAATACCCCGATCACCAGTTGGCGCAGGCTGCTCAATTTTCGCTCATGCAATTAGAGCAGGGGATGAGTGTGGAAGATGTCGTTAAGATGTTTGAAGCTAAAGGAGACAGTACGGCTGGTCTTCATTAGTAGGAGGAAAACTCCTGCTCCAGTTTGCGCTGCAGCTCTTCCAGGGAAATAGCCGTACTGATCTGGCCATCCTGTGCCAATGATATTTCTCCCGTTTCTTCCGAAACAATGACGGCGATGGCATCGCTTTGTTCCGTAATGCCAAGGGCGGCCCGGTGGCGCATGCCCAGGTGCGCCGGAAGTTCAATGTTTTCCGTCACCGGAAGTATGCAACGCGCCGCCTTGATCCTGTTGTTTACGATGATGATCGCGCCGTCATGCATGGGACTGTTTTTGAAAAAAATGCTTTCAATGAGCCGTTGCGATACTTCCGCGTCCATGCGGTCTCCGGTCGTGGAATAGTATTTTAGTTCGGAGGATTTGGCGAGCACCAGGATGGCCCCGGTACGTTCCATCGACATCTGGCGGCAGGCTTTCAGCAATGCCGAAATATTCAGCGGCGTATTTTTTGCCGATTGCCAGTTCCAGGGAAGGATCTGTTTGGTGAAACTGTTGCGGGCTACGAAGCTGTTCGTGCCAAGGACAATCAGGAACCGCCGGATCTCCTGCTGGAAAACAATAATGAGCGCGATAAATCCCAGGCTCATAAACTGGCCTAAAATGGTGCCCAATAATTGCATGTTCAGAATCTTGACAAAGATCCAGTACAGAACATAGATGGAAAGGAGCCCGATAAAGATGTTGATGGCTACACCGCCCCGCAACAGGTTGTAAAGCTTGTAAAGCAGGAAGGCGACAATACCGATATCGAGGATATCGATGAGCCGGATGGTCAGAAAGCCGATTTTAAAAAGATCCATGAAAACACTTAGCCGTTCAATGCTGATACAAGTTTAACAACTTCAACGGCCTCTTTTACATCATGGACACGCAAAATATCTACACCTTTTAACAAGGCAATTGTGTGTAAAACAGTCGAACCGTTCAGGGCTTCTTCTGCTTTAATATCCAGAACTTTGTTGACCATCGATTTCCGGGAAACGCCAACCATAACCGGGCATTCCAGCATGGACAGGAGTTCCAGGTTTTTCAACAAGGTAAAGTTGTGTTTGGTGGTCTTGCCAAATCCAAAGCCCGGATCCAGGATGATGTCGTGAACACCTTTCGCCCGAAGCAGTTCCAGGCGTTCTGAAAAATAGCGTAGCACTTCACCGGTTACATCTTCGTAATGCGGAGCTTTTTGCATGGTCTGCGGCGTTCCCTGGATATGCATCAACACATAAGGAGCATTGTAACGGCCCGGTATGTTGTACATGTCCGGGTCCAGGGTGCCGCCCGAGACGTCGTTAACCAGGTCGGCTCCGGCGTCCAGCGCCTGGACAGCAACGGCCGAATGAAACGTATCAATGGAAAGATAGGCATCCGGGAATGCCGTGCGGATGGCGGAGAGTGCCGGTGACAATCGATCCCATTCTTCACCGGCGGGAAGGAAGGCTGCGCCGGGACGCGTGGATTGCGCGCCGAGGTCCAAAAAAGTTGCACCCTGCCCGAGCATTTCACCGGCCTTCTGAACGGCTTCGTCAATTCCCTGTACCCTGCTTTTATCATAAAAGGAATCCGGCGTCAGGTTCAGGATTCCCATGACGGCAGGAACCGACAGATCCAGCATGCGACCGCGGCAATTAAGCAGCTTCTTTTTTTTAAAAAATGTATCTTGCGGCACGAACATCAATTCTTCATTCGCATTCTCTATTTTAGCGGCCAGTTTCCGGGTGAAACGCCTTTATGAACAGCATGGTAAGCCAGACTTCTCTACAATTTGATACCGTCGTCGACCGGTGCAAAGATATCTTTCTGAAGAAAATGAAAGACTACGGCACGGCATGGCGCATTCTTCGTCTCAGTTCCATCACCGACCAGATTTCCATCAAGGCGCAGCGAATCCGCAGCGTGGAAGAAAAGGGAAAGCAGCTCGTCAGCGATGATATCGCTTCCGAGTATGTCGGAATCATCAATTACGCCATCATTGCTTTGATCCAGCTGGAACTCGGCCATTCGGGAGAGCAGGAGCTTTCAACCGGAGAAGTGGGCCGTTTATTTGACAGGCATGCCGGTGAATCCAAGCGCCTGATGGAAAACAAGAACCACGACTACGGCGAAGCCTGGCGTAACATGCGTACCAGTTCCATGACAGACCTCATCCTCATGAAACTTTTACGCATCAAACAGATCGAAGACAACAAGGGAGAAACACTGATCAGCGAAGGCGTTGAAGCGAATTATTATGACATCATAAACTATTCGGCATTCGCTTTGATTAAGATGAGCGAAGGCGACGAATAAGAATTTCCAAATTTCCAAATCTCCAAATTTCCAAATCTCCAAATCTCCAAATCTCCAAATCCAACACGCTCTATTGATATATGAAAATAGTCACACGAATCATCCAGTTCCTTCTCGGCGCATTGTTCCTTTTCTCCGGTTTTGTGAAAGCCGTTGATCCGCTGGGTACGGCGTATAAAATGCACGATTATTTTACGGCATTTGAAGCCGATTTCGCTGCGTTGAAATGGCTGTGGGCCTTTATGAATGATACGGTGAATTTCTGGGCCGTCTTTATGCTGGTGCTTGAACTGGTGCTGGGACTAGCGCTTATCATCGGTTGGCGTCCTAAACTTACGCTGTGGCTGACCCTCCTGCTTACGTTCTTTTTTACTTTTCTTACCGGGTATACGTACCTGTCGGGATATACGGTGAAGCAGTGGTACAATCCATTTTCCTGGGTCTTCAATGAGAAGGAAATGAAGGTGACGGATTGCGGTTGCTTCGGCGATTTCATGAAGCTGAAACCGTATACTTCTTTTTATAAGGACGTCGTACTCGACCTGGTCATCCTGTTCCTGTTCTTTGGATGGAGAAATATGTATACCCTGGTATCGGGTAGAATCGGGAATGCAGTCATCGGCATTGGCACGTTTGCATCGCTGGTATTCTGTCTTTCCAACTACATGTGGGGCCTTCCCATGATTGACTTCAGGCCTTATGCCATCGGAAAGAATATAAAAGAAGGAATGACGCTTCCTCCCGATGCAATTAAGGACAGTGTCGTCATGGTTTTTATCTATGAAAAAGACGGCAAACAGGTTGAACTGGGCATGGACGATTTAAAGACCATTGACAGCACGTATAAATTTGTCGACCGAAAAGACAAGCTGGTCCGCGAAGGCGATCAGCCGACGATTCACGATTTCAATATCGTATCGGCCGACGGAACAAACGTCACGGAAGATATATTAAGCCAAAAGAATGTTTTCCTACTGGTGGCTTACGACATCCGTCATTCAAGCGGTGGCGTACAGGGCAAGGTCAATGACTTTGTGGCCCTGGCACAGCAAAACGGCGTGGAGTTCATTGGTCTTACCGGTTCCGTACCGGGTGAGGTGGATAAGTTCAGGCATGAACACAATTCCATGTTCGACTACTATTACTGCGATGCCACGGCATTAAAAACCATGATCCGCTCGAATCCCGGCCTCATGCTCTTGCACAACGGAACCGTCGCAGCCATGTGGCATCACAGCGACTTCCCGACATTCGATGAAGTAAAAAAGCTATTGCAGAAGTAAGTCAACCAACGATCCCGATAGCTATCGGGAGCGAATCAGTACGAATTAACGAATCCAGGAACCTCTGCCTTCTGCCTTCTGCCCTCCGCCCTCAGCCTTCTGCTTCCTTTTCGAAATACTTCCAAAGTTTTTCGTCAGGAACAGGCGCGATAAGCGTCATCGCTTCTTTCTTTACGGGATGAATGAATTCGACTTTACGGGAATGCAGGTGAATGGATCCATCCTCGTTGGTGCGGTCGAAGCCGTATTTCACATCTCCTTTAATGGGACAGCCCATAGCTGCCAACTGTACGCGGATCTGGTGGTGCCTGCCTGTATGGGGAGTGATTTCAAGAAGGAAATAGTTATCCGACTTTGAGATGATTTTATAATCCAGCCAGGAACGGGAGGAGCCCTTTACTTCTTTGTTAAAAGCCTTGCTTTTATTTTTCGCTTCGTCCTTGACCAGGTAGTGTATCAAAGACCCGCTGTCATCCGGCGGCTGGTTTTTAACAACGGCCCAGTAAGTTTTCTGCACTTTCTTTTCCCGGAATTGTTCATTCATGCGTTCCAGCGCCTTACTGGTCCGGGCAAACAGCACCACGCCGCTTACCGGCCTGTCGAGGCGGTGGACAACACCCAGGAATACTTCGCCCGGTTTCTCGTATTTTGTTTTCAGGTATTCTTTTAAATACTCACCCAGCGGAGCATCGCCTGTCTTGTCGCCCTGCACCAATTGCCCCGGCAATTTATTGACGGCCAGGAGATGGTTGTCTTCATGCAGCAGTTGGGAGGTATCAAAAGGCATATGGTAAAAGTGGGAAATAAATCGGAATGGTTCGGAATTAGTTTTCCGGGCTACCGGCCCGCAACCGGATGCTGGATTTAAAAACCTTTTGAATCAGCATCGCATACATAATACCAACAAGAGCGCCGCCTAGTACATCGCCGGGATAATGCACACCCAGGTACACCCGGCTCAAAGCAGCCAGGAAGGCCCAGGCGAATAATGCCTTTGCCATTCCACGATATTTTTCACCCAGCGTGCTGAAGAAAAAGGTGGCCAGGCCAAAGGAGTTGGCAGCATGGCTGGACACAAAACCGTAGGTGCCGCCGCAATACCCGTTCACCAGGTGAATCTTATCTGCTATTTCCGGGTTGTGACAAGGGCGTAACCGCATCACCAGGTTTTTCAATAAGGTGGAAGCGGTCTGGTCACAAAGGGTAATTAATAGTGCGACAAAGAAAATAACGTAAACGATTTTGCCCGGAAAATTCCTGTAGTAGAGATAGAAGATCCAGGCATACAGCGGGATCCATATCCACTTCTCACTCACCCAGTAGAAAAACAGATCAAGCACATCATTGTGCATTCCGTTGATCAGGAAAAGAAGTTTCTCGTCGAGTGATTGTAGCATGCGCCCGGTAAGTTCGAAGGGGTTTTTCGTAGGTGCTTATGAAATGCGGATTCCCTCCCGGTATCCTGGTTAAGACTTGTTCAGTTCCTGCCAGAGCAGGTCTTTGAGCTCGTCAATACCCATCTGCGCCACGGAAGAAATGAAGACGGCCTTGATTTCTTTCGGCAGGTCTTTTTTCATTTCCTTAATCAGCTCCTTGTCCAGCATGTCGCACTTGGTAATGGCCAGCACGCGTGATTTGTCGAGCAGCTCGGGATTGTACTGCTTCAGTTCGTTAATCAGGATGTTGTATTCGGCAACAATATTCTTCGTATCACAGGGAATCATAAAAAGGAGGATCGAATTGCGTTCAATATGACGGAGGAAACGAAGTCCCAACCCTTTGCCCAGGTGGGCCCCTTCGATGATACCGGGAATGTCGGCCATCACAAAAGAGCGGCCGTTGCGGTAAGCCACCATACCCAGGTTGGGAAATAACGTGGTGAAAGGATAATCGGCAATTTCAGGCTTGGCGGCACTGACCACGGAAAGCAGGGTGGACTTGCCTGCATTCGGAAATCCTACGAGGCCCACATCGGCCAGGAGTTTCAATTCAAGTATTTTCCATTCTTCCCTTCCCGATTCACCGGGTTGCGCGAAGCGTGGTGTTTGCAGCGTGGAGTTCTTAAAGAAATTGTTTCCCTTCCCGCCTCTGCCGCCGGGTACAATCACTTCTTCCTGGCCTTCTTTCGAAATTTCAAAAAGAAAATTTCCCGTTTCCGAATCGCGTGCTACGGTGCCCAGCGGAACTTCCAGGATGATGTCTTCCCCGTCAGATCCCGTCATCAGCGCATGGCTGCCGGGTTCGCCGGGCTCGGCAATCACATGCTTCCTGTATTTCAGGTGCAGAAGTGTCCAGAGCTGCCTGTTGCCTTTGATGATAATATGTCCGCCACGGCCGCCGTTGCCGCCGTCGGGGCCTCCTTTGGCGGTGAGCTTATCCCTGTGAAAATGTACGGCACCCGCACCGCCCGCGCCTGAGCGGCAGCAGATTTTCACATAATCAACGAAGTTGGAGCCGGACATTTGGAAATTTTATAGTTCAATAATAATCCTGCTAATCAGCAGGTTTCTTGATTAGCCAATTAGCTAATTAGCCAATTAGCTAATTAGCCAATTAGCCAATTAACACATTAGTATATGATAATATTCAAACATCAACATAATAGCACATTAATACATTAGCACATTAGCACATTATCACATTAGCACATTAGCACATTAGCACATTAGCACATTATCACATTGGCACATTGGCACATTAGCACATTAGCACATTAGCACATTATCACATTATCACATTGGCACATTAGCACATTGGCACATTAGCACATTGGCACATTATCACATTGGCACATTGGCACATTATCACATTGGCACATTAGCACATTAGCACATTGGCACATTCAAGCATTCACGCTGGTGGCGTCGACTTCTTTACAAAGCCTTTCGAAAATTTCATCGATACTTCCCACGCCTGATACACCGCGGAATTTGTTTTGTGCCGTGTAATAATTTTTCAACGGTGCCGTCTTGTTGTTGTATTCATCGATGCGCTTTTCGATGACAGCTTCGTTTTGGTCGTCGGCACGGCCTGAATCTTTGCCGCGATTCAGCAGTCGCTTCACCAGTTCATCTTTGGGTACTTCCAGCGCCAGCATTCGGTTGATACCGGTGCCTTTGCTTTGCAGGAGTTTGTCAAGCGCTTCGGCCTGTGCCGTGGTACGTGGAAATCCGTCGAAGATAAATCCACGGGATCCTTTGCTGGCATCCACTTTGGATTCAATCATTCCGATCACAACGGCGTCGGGCACAAGGATTCCCTGGTCCATCAGTTTTTTTGCTTCCAGGCCCAGGGCCGTGCCGCCGGCAATTTCACTGCGCAAAATATCGCCTGTGGAAAGGTGGACGAGGTTGTATTTGGCAATCAGCTTTTCTGACTGTGTGCCTTTTCCTGCGCCCGGCGGGCCGAATAATACTAAGTTAAGCATGCGTATGTAGATTTAAATTAGCGTATAAATATCTTTCAAGTTTCGTCCCAGCCCGTCGTAATCCAATCCGTAACCAAGCAGGAAGTCGTTGGGCACTTCAAAGCCCACGTAATCAGGCTTCAGGTTATGCTTCAGGGCCTTCGGTTTGAGCAACAGGCTGGCCAGTTTAATTTCTTTGGGTTCTTGTTTTCGTAATTCATTCATCAGGTATACCGCCGTTTCACCGGTATCAATGATGTCTTCCAGGATAACGACCGTTCGACCGCGGATATCTTCTTTTAGTCCGATCACGTTCTTCACCACGCCGGTGGAATGCACACCGTTATAAGATGAAACGCGTATAAAGGAAACTTCGCAGGCTACTGTAACGTTCCTCAGCAGATCCGCGGAAAAGAGAAAGGCGCCGCTCAGCACGGTAATAAAGAGCGGGACAGAGCCGTTTAAGTCAGCACTTATTTTTTCACCCATTTCCGCAATACGCCGCTGGATTTGGTCTGCGGGGATAAAGACAGCAAACTCTTTATCACGGACTTTAATTTTTGAGTTCATTTTTCCCGGGAAGGCGGCAAAGGTAAATAAATTCTCATGCTTTGGCTTTCATCGCATTAGCGTGGGTTACCCGGGTGAATCTCACAGGCGTTGTTACATTTCAGCCTTCCATTTCACATCACCAGGGGTTAAAAATTCAATATTGACAGCCGATGTAGTATCTTACGCCACCGAATGAAACCTTTCTATCAGAACCTGAAGCTGGGAATTCTAGGAGGCGGCCAGTTGGGAAGAATGTTGCTGCAAAAGGCCGCTGACTTCAATATTTCCAATGCCGTCCTTGATCCGGATCCGGATGCACCCTGCAAGCACATCGCCGAAACCTTTGTTTGCGGAAATTTCAATGACTTTGACACCGTTGTGAAATTCGGCCGGGGGGTGGACCTGCTCACCATTGAAATTGAGCATGTCAATGTGGAGGCGCTGGAATTATTGGAAAGCGAAGGCGTACTCGTTTACCCGCAGGCCCGGATCATACGCATGGTTCAGGATAAAGGAAGCCAGAAGATTTTTTACCGGGCTAACAAAATCCCTACAGCCGGGTTTCACCTGGTAGATAACAAGGCGCAGATCAGCGATTACGCCGCACATTTTCCGGTGATGCAGAAACTTCGCAAAGGAGGGTATGACGGACGTGGCGTCATGAAATTGTCAGATGTTTCCCGCGCGGCCACTGCCTTTGACGAACCCAGCATCCTGGAGGACCTGGTGCCATTTGAAAAGGAAATAGCCGTGATCGTATCCCGTAATATGCATGGCGAAACGGCCGTTTTTCCTGCCGTGGAGATGGAGTTTAACCCGGAAGCCAACCTCGTTGAATTTCTGTTTGCCCCGGCAGCCATTTCTGATGCGGTGAGCCATAAGGCAGAGGAAATTGCCCGCCAGGTGGCCGGTTCGCTGGAGTTGACAGGCGTCCTTGCCGTCGAAATGTTCGTCTTGAAGAATGGAGAGGTGCTTGTAAATGAAATAGCCCCCCGTCCGCATAACAGCGGGCATCATACGATAGAAGCCAATGTAACCTCGCAGTATGAGCAGCATCTTCGCGCCATCCTCGGATTGCCCCTGGGTAGTACGGATATGTTGCAGCCTGCCGTCATGGTGAATGTCCTGGGCGAAAAAGAATTCAGCGGTCCGGCACGATACATCGGACTCGAAACAATCCTGGCTATGGATGGCGTGAAAGTGCACCTGTACGGCAAGAAAAATACGAAACCCTTTCGCAAGATGGGGCATGTGACCGTACTGGATAACTCGCTTCAGGAGGCCAAAGCCAAAGCGATCAGGGTAAAAGAAGTATTGAAAGTAATTTCTTAATTTTTGTTTATGACGACTTCAAAAACAAATCCCGCCCAGGTCGGAATTATTATGGGAAGCCAGAGTGACCTGGCCGTGATGAATGAAGCAGCGGCCATCCTGGACCAGTTGCATATTCCGTATGAAATTTCAATCGTCTCGGCCCACAGAACTCCTGACCGCATGTTTGAATATGCCAAGTCCGCGTTGGAACGTGGCCTTCACGTCATCATTGCAGGAGCAGGCGGAGCGGCACACCTGCCCGGAATGGTGGCATCGCTCACGCCCTTGCCGGTGATTGGCGTACCGATCAAGTCTTCGAACTCCATTGATGGCTGGGATTCTGTTCTTTCTATTCTGCAAATGCCTAACGGTGTGCCTGTTGCCACGGTTGCACTCAATGCCGCACAGAATGCCGGAATACTGGCAGCGCAAATCATTGGTTCACACAATAAGGAGGTTTTGGCCCGTGTGGCCGGTTTTAAGGAGAAGCTGAAGGAAAAGGTGATGAAGGGAAATGAAGATATTAAGAAGGGCTTGTGATATTTCCAGCAGGCATCTTTGGAAAAATAATTTTATGTAGCTTTGATCAATAAATATGAAAAATTTAATAATTCTATGAAAAAAATCTACGCTTTCGTTTTTATGTATATGCTGGCTGCTGCAGCTTTTGGCCAGCAACCTACATACCTTTGGGCCGGTGGTTTTGGCGGTCCGGCCGGTACGCAACCTGCAGGCGATGAGTATACCTGCAAATTTGTTGCGGATCCAGATGGCAATATGTATGTAATCGGACATTTTACCGGTACAGTGGACTTTGATCCAGGTGCGGGTGTTTCCAACCTGGTATCAGCCGGTGACAGCGATATATTTGTTGGCAAATACGGTCGTAATGGCGACCTGGTTTGGCAATTTCGTATAGGCGGAGCAGGCCCGGACGACGGCCTCGGCATCGTTTTGCATGGCGATTTGCTTTACATCACTGGCGCTTTCAGCGGCGACAGTGTAGATTTCGATCCCATCATTGGCGGTACGTACCTCAGTTCGAACGGAGCCAAAGATATTTTCCTGGCTAAATTCGACACCACGGGATTTCTTTTCTGGGCGCATGGCATTGGCGGCACGGGTATCGACTATGCGAATTCAATTGCCGTCGATGATTCCGGCAATGTTATTTTAACCGGGGCTTTTTCAAGCAACGTTGATTTTGATCCGGGAACCGGTGTTACGAATTTAAATACGGGCGGTACACCTACCGATGCCTTCATTGCAAAGTATACGGAATTTGGAACCATTCGGTGGGCCTATGATTTTGGAGGGGGTACGACAGGCGATATTGGCTGGGATGTTACGACTGACGACTCCGGGTTTGTTTATACGGTGGGCCAGTTTTTGGGAGGGAACATTGATTTCGATACCGATCCCACAAACACCTACTACCTGACATCCCTCGGAAATTTCGATGCCTATGTTGCCAGCTACAATTACAACGGTCAGTTTCGCTGGGCATTTAGATATGGCGCTAGTAATGCGGATAAATGCAATGCCATTGCCCTTGACACGGCGAATAACGTAGTTATCACGGGCAGATTTCAATCCACAGTGGATTTTGATCCGGGACCGGGTACGGCCATTCTCAATTCCGCATCCGGCAGTGACGGGGTTTTGGCCAAATATGATAACAACGGAAACTATATCTGGGCTTACCAGTTCGGTTCCGCGTCGAATGACGAAGGCGTGGACATCGCCGTAAACCCATACAACAATTATTACGTGGTCACGGGGTCTTTCAACGGCACCGTTGATTTTAACCCGGGCGGTGGTGTTGCCACTATCACGGCTGCCGGCGGCGACGATGCATTTGTTGCAGCCTACGAGCCCAATGGCGCCTATGCCTGGGCATTTAATGTCGGAGGGTCTGGAAAAGATGTCGGCACCTGCGTGCTGCCCTACGTGAATGAGTTAATAGATTCAATCTACATTTTCGTAGGTGGAAATTTTGCCAACACGGCTGATTTCGATCCGGGTGCCGGTAACCCTGTGAATCTTACTTCCAATGGCGGACAGGATTTGTTCCTTGCCGGATATTATGACGGGTACCCGGTAGGAATCAACACCCTCTCATCCACCGCTGTTGATTTTCATCTGTATCCGAATCCTTCCCGTTCCATACTGCATGTTGATTTCGCTGAAGTCCTGCGCGAAAGCGACCTGCGCGTGACCGATTTGAACGGACGGCTCATGCAACGTCAGCTGGTGAGCGGCAAAACAGTTCAGCTGGATGTGAGCGCTATGGATGCAGGAATTTACATCGTTTCATTGGAAGGTAACAAAGGCATTTCACATGCCCGGTTTACTGTGGTGAAATAAAGCAAACAAGCAATTCATAAAAAAGGAGTTCCGCCTGGAACTCCTTTTTTTTTATTACCCGGGTACCCGAAACGTCCTGATTATCCCAGATCCATTTCTGTTTGCGAATTATCACGACCTCATGCAGCAGTTACTGTGTTCTCCATGATTTTTCTCCGTGACCTAATGATGAACTGTATTCATTCAATCCAGCATTTGCGATGCTTTCGTCATTCTGGAAGAAACTTGTTGATGGGTAAGAGAATCATTCGGATAAGCAGAAACAAGATGCTTCCAGCATGACGAAAAGGGGCTAGTAGAGAAAACCGTTTAATCTTGTTATCTAGCAGGATCTTGCTTCAACCACCGTGCGAAATCGCATTTCATGCAGGTCAAACCGGAGAGGTGGCAAGCTGTTTCAGCGCTTCAATCCAACGAGGGCTTTCGTTCAGGCTTTCCACCATTTGAATTTTTTCTCCACCCTGGGCCTTGAAAAGTTCCTGGTATTCGGTCCCGATTTCATAGAGTGTTTCCAGGCAGTCGCTGGTGAAGGCAGGTGCGAACACCAGGAGCCGTTTGTCTCCGCGTTTTGCGCGATCCCTGATCACTTCATCGGTATAAGGCTTGATCCAGGGCGTCCGTCCGAGTCTGGATTGAAAACAAACCGTAAAGTCTTGTGGTGCCAGGTTCAGTTTGCCTGCAAGCAGGCGCGCCGTTTCATAGCATTGGGCGCGGTAACAAAAGGCATTCGCATCGCCCAGCTTGGCGCAACAGTTTTCTCCAAAGCAATGACCGGAACCGTCGGCTTTTTTAATCTGGCGCTCCGGCAAACCGTGAAAGCTCATCAACACATGATCGTAGGAAGAAGGATTGTGCGTTTTTCCGATCTCCGCAAAAGCATCGATAAATCCCGGGTCGTTGCAGTAGCTGTTCACGAATTCGATGGAGGGAATCACTTCCCACGACCGTACCGTTTCCATGATTTTCTGATGCGTAGAACCTGTGGAAGAAGAAGCATATTGAGGAAACAACGGCAGTACGCGGATCTTACGGATGCCGGCCTTTTGAAATTTTTCCAGTGCAGCGGGAATGGATGGTGTCTGGTAGCGCATGGCAAGTTCTACCAGGTACTCACTGCCAAGTGCTAGCTGAAGCAATTCTTTTTGCCGGATACTGTAAAGCAGCAGGGGAGAGCCTTTCTCCGTCCAGATCTTTTGATACAGCTTAGCGGATTTTGAAGAGCGAAAAGGAACAATGATGAGATTCACAAGCAGCATCCTGGAGAGCGGCGAAATATCAATGACACGCGGATCGTTCAGAAATTCCGTAAGGTATTTCCGTACATCGGCCGTAGAAGGCGAGTCGGGCGTGCCGAGATTAACGAGTAATATTCCAATTTTCATTTAACCAACGAATTACGAATCTTACGAATTAGTACCAACGAATTGCGAATCAGTACGAATTAACGAATGGTTCCAGGATCAATCTTTAATATTCCAATAGCATCAGCGGGCCATCACTTCATCACCTGGTCACTTCATCTCCAAATCTTCAAATCTTCAAATCCTCAAATGTGAATCGCCCTGTTGGCGGTAGCAGCCAGGCAGGCTTCCCTGAATGCTTCCGAATACGTAGGATGCGCATGGCTGATGCGTGCAATATCTTCTGCGGAGGCGCGAAACTCCATGGCAGCCACTGCTTCGCCGATCAGATCCGCTGCCCGGGGGCCGATCATATGAACACCCAGGATTTCATCGGTAGCGGCATCGGCAAGTACCTTGATAAAACCCTCCGTATCCATGCTGGCGCGGGCGCGGCCGCTGGCTTTAAAGGGAAAAGATCCGGACTTATAGGTAATGCCTTTGCTTTTCAATTCTTCTTCCGTATAGCCTGTGGCGGCAACCTCCGGCCAGGTATAAACGACGCCGGGAATCAGGTGATATTGAATGTGCGGTTTCTGTCCGGCCATCGTTTCGGCTACAAGGACGCCTTCTTCTTCCGCCTTATGTGCCAGCATCGCGCCACGAATGACGTCGCCGATGGCATAAATATTTTTCACCTTCGTTTCCAGTTGGTCATTCACAGGGATGCGCCCCTTTTCATCGGCCTGGATTCCTATTTTGTCAAGACCCAGGTTATCCGTGAAAGGTTTTCTTCCTACACAGACGAGACAATAATCGCCGTCCAGTGTAACGTCCATTCCGGATGCATCCTTTGCTTTAACAGTTACCGATTTTCCCTTGTTGGCTGCCGACAAGACCTGGTGCCCGAGGAAAAAATCAAATCCTATTTTCGACAGACTTTTCTGCAGCTCTTTTCCCAGCGAAGCATCCATGCCGGGCAGCAGGGCATTCATGTATTCAATCACGCTTACTTTCGATCCAAGCCTGGCATATACAGAACCCAGTTCCAGTCCAATGACTCCGCCGCCTATCACCAGCAGGTTTTTGGGGATTTCAGTTAATGTCAACGCTTCGGTAGAAGTGAGGATCCTTTTTTTGTCGACCTCAATGCCTTTCAGCGTGGAGGGTTTGGAACCTGTGGCAATGATAAACTTTTCAGCTTCCAGGCGTTGGATGACAGATCCGCCGGTTGCGATATCGACGTGTGTTGCGTCGGAAAAAGATGCATGCCCGTGAATAACATCAATCTTATTTTTCTTCATCAGGTACGCAATGCCATCGGTGTTGGCTTTTACGACACCGGTCTTGCGTTTCATCATTTCGGCCAGGTTCACCCGGATCTCGCCGGCTTCGATGCCATGCGTTTTAAAACGATCCTTCGCCTGGTGAAAGAGTTCGGTAGAATCCAGCAGTGCTTTGGACGGAATGCATCCAACGTTCAGGCATGTGCCTCCCAGGGATGCATAACGTTCGATAAGCGCTGTTTTAAACCCCAATTGCGCACAACGGATAGCGGCTACATAACCTCCGGGCCCTGAGCCAATAACTGCAACGTTGTATTTGTTCATTGGAAAATAAAAGTGAGGATTTCAGCGGGGCAAAAGTACAAAGCATGTCCTGAATAAAAAACTGCAGGATCCTAAGATTCGAAGGAATAATGACTTGTTGGCTAGACATTTAGGCAATAACCAACGCATGTCTTTCTGAGTGTAAGCGCAAACGAAGCAATCATTTCAGCGATACAAAGTACCGGAAAAGCAGCAGCAATAAAAGCAACGCCGAAAAGAAAGCGGAAACGAATCCGATATAATCTCCGTAATGCGCGTAGAATGTCATTTTCTTGTTCCGGTGAAGTGTTTCCGCTATGGAATCTTCTGTCCAGAATTTTGTTTGCTGAAGCACATCGCCGCGCTGGTTGATAAAGCCGGAAATACCCGTGTTGGCCGACCGTGCTACGCATCGCCTGAATTCAATGGCACGCAGGCGGGCATATTGAAAATGCTGGCGGTGACCGGGAGAGTCTTTCCACCAGCCGTCGTTCGTAATAATGAAAAGCAATTCGGCGCCTTTCCGGAAATAGGTGGCAAGAAAATCTCCGAAAACCGATTCGTAACAAATGGCAGGAGCCACGGCCACTCCTTCGGAAGAGACCAGCACATGACGGACTTTTTCCACGCCAAGGCTTCCGGAAGTGCCGCCCAGCTTCAAGGCGTATTTTTCCAGGAAACTAAACACCTTGGGATACGGCATTTTTTCTACGCCCGGCACCAGCCTGGATTTGTGGTAGAGCTGGATGGCGCCAAAGCGGTCCATCAGCATGGCTGTATTGAATGCGTCGTAATAGGCATTTGTATCCGTAAACTTCCTCGCAGTCTCTGAAAGTTCTTCTTTCGGTTCGAACGCTTTGAACGACGACAAGCCAATGACGAGGTTCAGGTGCGGATAACCGTTGATCCATTTCAGGAGCCTGTGAACCTGGGGATGGTAGTAAATTTCATCTTCCCAAATCCCGTCGGGCATAGCCGTCTCGGGGCCCACCACGAAATCAGTGCGCGCATCGGTATGCAAGTTCGCCAGCCGTATAAACCTGCTGATCTGTTCATTCGCAGTGCCGCTGAATTTTTCATTGTATGGATCTACATTCGGCTGTATAACCACGACTCGGCAGGGAGGGCCCTGGTCCGTTCGATGGTTGTACAGGTAATGCGATATCGCGATGGGTACGGCAATCAGGAGCAGGGCGCTGCCCAGGGAAATGGAACTGTTTATAAACCGGATGCGCTTTTCATGCGTGCCGAAAATACTTTTTGCAAAAAGATAGATCAGCAGGTTTGACAACAACATCCACAGGGTTCCGCCAAGGGCGCCGGTGTATTCATACCATTGGATCCAGGTGACCTTCGTCGCAAAACCATTGCCCAGCGTCAGCCAGGGCCAGCTTAGATCCCAGCGCAGGTGCAGGTATTCAAAAGCAATCCAGAAAAAAATGAAGGACGTGTAGCCCGGCACAGGCCCGAAAACTTTCCGGATGCGATGAAAGAAAAGCCATGCCAGCGACATGAGTGTCGAATTAAACAGCAAGGCGAAGATGCCGCCTTCCACCGTGGAATTATAGATCCACCAGGTAGTGGCCGTATTCCAGATCAGCATGGATAAAAAGGCATACCCGAAAAATTTCAATCCCGACCGCGGCCGTGAATGATGAATGAGTTCGGCGTCGATAAACAGGAGTGGAACCAGGGCGAAAAAAAGGAGCGGTGTAAAACCGTTCTCAGGCCATCCCGCCCATAAAAGCAGGCCGCTTAATGCAGAAAAAGCAAAATACCTGAGGGGCCGGATCCATTTCATAGCGTTGTTGCAAGGATAACAAATCGCTGGCATTTATGAAAAGGAAATCGACGAAGGCTGAAGGCGGAGGACGGAAGGCAGAAGGCAGAAGGCAGAAGACAAAAGTTTGAAGACGGAGAATGGAAGGCTGGAGCCAGCAGTTAAAAGGATAAGTAATTTTCTTCGAAGACCCTGAACTACAAGGGCCCATGGCACATGAACGGTGTGCCGTGAACTGTGAACTGTGAACCGTGAACTGTGAACTGTGAACTACCTCATGAGATACATCTTTCCCCAGCCTTTCTTGAAAAACTTGTCGGCTTCGGTGGATCTTTTTTCGATGGCTTCGCCGTTGATATTGGTAATCACGCGGTAGAGGTAAAGCCCGTTTGCCAGCTGGTCGCCGTATTCATCTTTTCCGTCCCATGCATAATCGGTGATGTTGCGCCCGATGTGTATGTTGCCCAGCTCATTCTGCAGGATTTCACGGACAATTTTACCGGATACGGTTACGATCTGGATCTTCATCTGCGTGGGCGTTTCATTGCCCGTCAGGGTAAATACAAAACGGGTGGAAGTAGAAAAAGGGTTCGGATAATTCAGCACTTCCGTGATCGTGGATTTATTAATCACCTCGAAGGAAATGGTGTAATTGAATTTCCCGGATTCATTGTTGGAGATATCGGCCGCTTCCACCTGGAATTCATAAGTTCCGTCGGTGAGTAGCGTGGGATTGTAATCAATGCGGGCGCTGTTCTTAGGCAAGACAGCCGGTGTAAAACGCAGGGCAGCCGAATAGAGGAGACTGCTGAAATAGATTCGTTCGAAATCATTGGCCCCGGGCGCTTTGATGTACACTTTAAACTTGGAGGTATCGTTCAGCGCTAAGAATTTATTTTCATCGTGCAGCTGGACGGCAATATTCGGTTTGCCTGAAACCACGTCGCCATTCAGAATATGGATGCCGTCGAAGGTAACGTCCAGGATGGGGTTCATGATGTCGCGCTCAATGTTGAAACGGATTTCGGCGAGGTTGTTGAAATGGTATTTTTCCAGCTGGTGCATGGCATTAAAGGGATTTACCTCCACCCAGAGGCTGTTCTGTCCGGCCAGGCCGAACGTAGAATCCATCGTGACGCCGGCAATGAGATACTGGTTCACGCGGAGTGAATCCAGTTTGGCGGACTTCAGGTTTCGCCGTACCCTGTTGTTGTCATACATGTAGAAATCCACACCCAGGCTGTCCATGGGGAGGTCTCCGATGTTATCGATCGCTACCTGGAGTCGGAGGGTATCGCCTTCGCTGAGCGGGTTGGCATGAAACAGAAACGAGCGGTTGGCATTCAGGGCGGCTTCCGGAACATCCGTATAATACACCTGCCATTTGTCCATTTGAGGCGGCGTGCGAAGGCTGTCGTCTTTCAGGTAAGCCTGGAGCCGGAGGTAAGGCCACGTGCCGGCAGAAATCCAGGAAAGGGTAGTATCCGTTGTCGTCGGTTGAATACCGGTTTTCAGGGTGTCCACGGTGCCGTCGCTACGGATGCCGATAATATTAAGCGCCACACTGTCGCGGGACGATCCTGTTTCCACCGTGTGCTGGCGCCAGTGCAGGGAGGTCCAGTTCGTAGAGGGTCCGATTGTTTCGGAAGTGACGGTGCCCCGGTCCCAGACACTGGAAAGAAGGGCATTCAGGCGTAACGTATCGTTGGGATGATCTCCGATCAGTTGTTGCATGGTTGCCGGGAATCCACGCTCCATGAAAAACATAAACGGGTAATTGTCGGGAATGACGGAAGCAAAATTGAAGCCGACATTCGTCAGGGCGCTGGTGAATTTCGGATACGCCGAGTAGTTGGTCGGGAATACGGAATAGGCCAGGATATAATTTCCCGCAGGCACGCTGGCCAGGAACGTACCCAGGCTATCAAGGCAGTCCGGACAGCTGTTGTCAAACCTGAAAATAAAATAGTATTCCGGACGCAGGCGGCAGTTTCCGGTCTGGTTCGTCGGGTTGTAGAAATTGTAGGATCCTGAATTGGGATGGTCCACCGTCGTCCAGGGCTGCAGCGTGATGGAATCGATAACAGCCACCATCACGGATGGATTCACATTGCAGACGGCGTAATCACCTACGGCATTATTCAGGCTGTATCCTGTCTCATTCAACTGGGAGATGGTAATGACCGGCCATGGCGCACCGTAATTTAACGCGGTAAGAGAGGCGTTGTTTACAATGAAGTCTGTCTTGCGCGCTACCGTATCGTATCTTAAGGCCGTGTAATCATCCTCTTTGAACTGGTGGAAATGTGCCTGCGACCAGCCGGATTGCCCGGGGATGTAGGTAAATGAACTTTGGTTCCATTTAAACTTAATGGGGTTCACCGATACGGAATCATCGGCAACGCGCCAGTAATACACCAGGCTGTCCTGCAGGGTGATGGTATTGCTCCAGGCGATCACACCACCGGCGCCGTTTACTGTGGCAAACCTGTAAAACGAACTTGGCGTGTAGCCGGGAACGGAAAAGTCGGCCGTATCCAGTTCAAATTTATAGGCACGCGTAGAAGAGAACGGGTTGGATGTATTCGCTTTAAACGTGACATTGGAAGTGCCTACGATGGAATACTTATACGGATACACGGGTACAATATCAGAGCTCGTGATAAACAAAGCTGTTGTGGCACTGTTATTCCCGATGTCGTCCAGTTCGGCTACGCGGTTCGAATCCAGGTCGACTTCTACCTTGAAGCGGTTCAATCCGACGGAATTAAAACCCCCATTGGCAATTTTCAGCGCAATGGTATCGGCATAATAGCAGTAAGGCCTGAACAGGGTAAAGACAGAATCTGCGCCATCCGGATAAGTGCGGGTGATCACCACGTTAAAGGATTCCCCGGTGGCTTTGCCGATGTTCCGAACGATGGCGTGGACGGTGAATGAATCCAGTTCGGAGGTAATATTCGAAGGACTAAAATAGATGGAAGGTTCGGCGACTTCCAGGTCGGGAAGCGTAGAAAAATTAACTTTAACTGCGGGGTCACCGTCCAGCGACATTTCATAACAAACCGTTTTGACACCCAGGTCGGTGCTGTCTTCGATCGTAGCGATGGCGCGCTTCATAATCTTGCCAATCGATTGCCCGTACATGGTTTGCGAAACATTCTTGAAAAACTGCGTGGCATAGAGGTTGAGGTAATAGGATTCACCCAACCCGACACTGGCTAAAAAGGCAATCGCTGCTTTGTAGGGCTCCATGACATACTGTTCGCTGACGCTGGGAGTGGGCGTATGGATGTCGCCGGCAAAACAGGAATTGGCCATCACGAAATGGTACCGTCCCTTGTTATTGAATTCAGAAGGCACATCGGTACTCACATCGAACCCGGCGCCGGAAGCATGGCCAAAGAACGTCATGATGGAAACGCCGCTGTCAATACGCGCCTGCAGGCTGTCGCTCTGGTTGATGACAATGGGGGCGCTGCTGTTTTTTTCGTACGTCGTTACATTCCCGCCGAAAGAGGTGTCCTCCAGGAACGACTCGTAATTTTTCATGTAGTTCTCCAGGATGTCCTGCTGTCCTGAACTGCTGCCGCCAACAAAGTGAAGAATCTCTTTCATCCAGGCTTGCGGCGGACCATTCTGTGCCGCTTCGTACTCCTGGACTTTTCCGAGGTAGTTAAGCACCTGCGCTCCGCTCGTGGCCGGCAGTCTCCCGGTGGGAACCATCGGTTCGTACAGCGTGCCGTTTAACCCGCTGGTATAGGGAATATCGGAAGCCGGTTCGCCGAACGCCGGCACAAGGCATGCGGCAAATGCGGATGCGTTATTCCGGAATGTGGTGGAATGAAGCGCCTTACCAATAAGGAATAAATGTTCAGGGACTGCGCCGGGCCAGTTGCCGAGTATATATTTTACATAGTTCTTGATGGCCAGGGGATGCTTCACAATGCCGTAAGCAAACTGATCGTAAAGCTCGTTGATGTCGGCAATGACCACTTTGTTGCCGGTCGTCCCGTCACGGTAAGACTTGTAACTCAACGCTTCGCCCCAAAGATTTTTATGCGTCACGATCAGGTAAGCCGAATCCGTTTGGAGGCTCATGAAATTGGTGAAATGACCCGGCTGGGTCGGAATGTATCCCACGGCCGTCAGCCCTCCGATGTTCCTTATCTGGGATCCGCCCGCGAGGAAGCAACGTTTAGGCTGGGCGCCGCCGTCATTGTCTACAAGGGCCTGGTACAGGCTTCCGTTTTGAGTGACTGCAATTCTGCGGTGGTTCGTAAGATCGTAAAGCAAAACAGTGCCGGCGGCATTGAAGTTAGAAATATCCATACGCGTTTTGCCCTGGCCGGATGCATCCGGTACGTGCAGGTAAAAACCGGAAGCGTTTTCCATGTCATACGAATGCGGGTATTTCACCGCAAGCGAAGAAAAGGTGATGTTGTCGGACGTGTAGGTGAAGTTCGCTGTGGCGCCATAGGAAGAGGCCGGCACAGAAAACGAATAATGTTTCATCACGTAACCTGAAAATACATCGGAGAAGCTGATGCCGGTGGATGTGATTTGCAGGTTATGCAGGTTGTTATTACTGCCGGCCAGGCTGGTATTGATTTCAACGGCAGGCCCGCTTGCAACCAGGTTGGTCATGTTGACCGTTTTGCTGATGGCCGTGCTGCGTGGGCCCATCCAGCCTTCCGCCTCGATGTAATCGATGTCGGTACCTCCGAAGGATGTCGATCTTCCGGTGATGTAGGTGGATGTTTCTTCTTCATACGCTTCCTTGATGAAGTAGGGGGCGGCCGTGTAGGAACTGTAGGTGGTATCGGAAGTCACCGTCATTCTCCGGTTTGCCAGGGAACTGTTCCAGGTGAGGAAATATACCGACGTGTCATTGATCAGGCTGTAACGGGAATTGGGCTGCCATTGCGGATTGGCATACAGCCTTGTGTCGAAGGTTCCGTCGTTTTTTTCACCGTAGAACTCGATGTAATCGCCGGCATCGATCGTGTCGTTCTGGTTTTGGTCGAAAACATAGATGTATTCTTCCTGCCCGTTATGCCACAGTTGCAGTCTCCGGTGATTGATGGAAGTAATGGGAATGCTCGAAAAAATCAGCGCGCTCTGGCCGATGCGGTAAATGCCGTTTTGCGCGATCTTTATTTTATAATATGGCTGGGAATAGCTGATCCAGCTGTTTTCGAACGGTTGCGAGAAAACAAGATGCGTGAAAAAGAAAAAAGTGAGGAGTGTAAAAATCTTCTTCATTCCTTGTGTTTATAGATGTCTAATTTCAGGGAGAACACATTGGAGTACAGTGTTTCCTGGCTGCCGATATTGGTAAGGGCGTATTCGATACTCAGGTTGCTCAGGCGTAACCCGATACCCATGGATGGCTGCATAATGGTGGAAGTGCTGCCATCAAAATCTTTTACTTTCTGAATGTTGTTGACGCCGCCGCGCACAAACACCAGGTTGTTGTAACCGACTTCCAGTCCCAGGTGGGGATCCACGCTGATGGGATCGGATGCAATAGGCACATTGCGTTTGCCGTCGAAGGTGATATCCGTATTGATTTCAGCCTGGATGGAAATTTTCTGGGTAATCGGAGTTTTGAATGCGGCGCCGAGGATCAATTTCGGCAAGGTCACTTCCAGGGAGTTCTGTGGAATTTCATTATTGGTTTGGGCAAAAACGGGTGCCAGCTTTTCCGTATTGAATGACCATCCGTTGAAGGTGGAGGTGATGTCTTTTGCCATCAGTCCGAACGTCCATTTTCCTTTGTCATATTGCGCGCCTGCATCAAGGCCGAAACCCCAGGCTTTGGCAAAGTCACCGGCTTTACGATGGATAATCTTCGCGCTGCCGCCGAAGCGCAGGCCGGGAGTCTTTGCTTTCAGCGCATAGGAAAAGAAAAAACCGTAGTCGCCTACGGAGAAGGATTTCAGGCGGTCGTAATTGATATTGCCGGAGGCGTCAATCAATTCGGAAGTATCGGGAATATCGTCCACGCCAAACCGGATAATGGAGAAAGCGACGGTGCGCGTGGCATCGATCTTGGCGGCGAGACATCCGTAATCGTATTTGGCGATGCCGGCAAAATACTCCGTATGCATGGCGGCAATTTCAAGGTCTCCTGCTATGCCCGTAAGGCCGGCAGGATTCCAGAAACCTGCCGTAGCGTCCATAACGCTGGCGGCTTGTGCACCGCCCATGGCCAATGCCCTTCCTCCGACGCCAATGGAAAGAAATTCATTGCTGTATTTCGGGGCTTCTGCTTTCGAAGCCAGGCCTGTTAAACCGAGTAAGGCAAGGGTGGTAAAAATTTTAATCCTCATAGCGGAGATAAAGTTACGCATTTCCAAAAGTGGATCTTCCGGATGCTTCGCATATAACTGATAATTGTTGTAAATATTTTAAAATTATACGTGAAAGCATCAGAAATGATTGCCTATTTTTCCATCCATTCCTGTTAATTAAATATGGCCCCGGAACCCAGCAAGCACTTCTTTAAAAACCTGGACGCCCTGCGCTTTTTATCCTTCTTTGCCGTTTTTCTTTCGCATGCATTTTTCCTGGCTCATAACGATGCCGGCAGCGGCTTCATTTCGGAATTCAGCCGGATTTCTCACCTGGGCAGGCTGGGAGTCGATTTCTTCTTTGTTTTATCAAGCTTTCTCATTACCTGGATCATCCTGGAGGAATGGGGTTCAACAGGGAATTTCAAAATAGGTTACTTCTATATCCGGAGAGTCCTGCGCATATGGCCCTTGTATTTTCTGATCGTTTTTGCCGCCTTGATCGCCGTCCTGGTTCAGCAGGCCGGCGGATTAACGGTTTCACATATTCCGCCTGCGATCTACCTCTTCACCTTTACACTGAATTTTTATGTGAGCCAGTACGGACCGCATTTCCTGTTTTTCCTGGTCTTTCTGTGGTCGATTGCCGTGGAGGAACAGTTCTATCTCGTCTGGGCATGCTTTCTGAAGTTTTTCAGAAAATACCTGGCGGCTTTTTGCTGGGTCCTGCTGGTCCTTTCCGTCGTCTTTCGATGGTACTTTTTTCCCGGCAGCAACAAGCTTTATTTTCATACGCTTAGTGTCCTCAGTGATTTTGCCATCGGCGCACTTTTTTCACAGGCAGCATTTCAGAAAAAAAATCTTTTAAAATGGGTGGAGCAAGCCCCGCGCATGGCCTGGTTTGCACTCTACCTGTGCCTGCTATTGTCCGTCGTTTTTTATGACGCGTTGTTCAGCGGCCACCTGTCCGTCAGCCTCGAACGAACCTGGTTCGCTTTGCTCTTTGCGCTGGTCATTTTGGAGCAGAGTTATGCACGGCATTCACCGGTGAAATTCGGGAAATGGAAAAGCCTCAGCTACCTTGGAAAACGTTCCTACGGACTCTATTGTTACCATGGAATCATGCTCACGCTGGCATCGAAAATCCTGGCCGGCCAACCTGCCGGTCCGGGTTTTATAAGTATGCTGGTTGTGCCTGTTGTCCTGTTTTTGTTTACTACATTCGTGGCTTCAGTGAGTTACCGGTTTTTTGAAAAGCCATTCTTACAGATCAGGCAACGCTATTATTAGCCCCGATGCAACTTAAAAATCTTATACCCAGTTTATTGACCTGCCTCAACCTGTTATGTGGCTGCATTGCAGTTGTGTTGGCTTTCCATAACAACCTGGTCTGGGCTGCTTACTTCGTTTTTGCCGCCGGAGTCTTTGATTTGTTTGACGGCCTGGCAGCCCGGGCCTTGCAAGCTTATTCTGAATTTGGAAAACAGCTGGACTCGCTGGCTGATATGGTCAGTTTCGGACTGGTGCCTGGTGTGGTGATGTTTAAGATATTTCAATGGCCATTTAACGGGCTGTTGGAAGGGGGAGGTGTCCTGGCAACGTTACTGATGTACTATCCGTTCCTGATCACTGTATTTTCTGCCCTGCGACTTGCGAAATTTAACATTGATGCAAGGCAAACTGAGTCATTTATTGGGCTGAATACGCCAACCAACACTATTTTAGTGGTTTCCCTTCCCCTGATAATACAAAGCGGCCCTGCTGCTTTCTCTGACATTATTTTGAATCCTTATACCCTTATTGTCCTGATTGCCCTTCAGTCCTGGCTGCTGGTTGCTGAGATCCCGATGTTCTCGTTCAAGATGAAAAGCCTTAAATGGAAGGGTAACGAAGTAAGGTACATTTTCCTTGCCTCTTCAATCCTGCTCCTGGTCTTCTTTTTATTTGCCGCCATTCCGTTGATTATTTTCTTCTATGTACTTTTGTCCTTCCTCATTTCCAAACGTAAAACGACATGAAATTTATTGCTGAAATTGATGTGATGCCGCTTAAAGCGCTGCTGGACCCGCAAGGAAAAGCCGTTGGCCATGGTTTAAGAAATATGGGTTTGCCTGAAATAGAAAACGTGAGAATTGGCAAACACATTACCCTCGAAGTACAGGCAGCCGATAAGGACGCGGCGCATCAGAAAGTAGATGCTGCCTGCAAAAAACTGCTGTCGAATCCCATTATGGAAAGCTACCATTTTTCGCTGGCGGAAGGCTGAGAAATTCGACAGCAGATATTCAAAACTTCACCGCAGAGGCGCAAAAACGCTGAGTTTTGCGCGCATAAAATTTACGCAATAATAATTTTTTTGCGATGTTCTCTTGTTTAAATAGTATGGGTATTCACTTTGCGCTTTTGCGTCTCCGCGGTGAAAAATAATTTCCCAAACGGATTTAGTATTCGTCTTCGTTAAAAAAGAAGTCGTCCTTGGTAGGATAATCCGGCCAGATTTCTTCGATGCTTTCGTATGCTTCGCCTTCATCCTCCAGTTCCTGGAGGTTTTCAATTACTTCAAGGGGAGCTCCTGAACGAATCCCATAATCAATCAATTCATCTTTGGTAGCCGGCCAGGGTGCGTCTTCCAGGTGCTGCGCTAATTCGAGGGTCCAATACATTTGTTTACCGGAATTTTTAAAGCCTGTTTTAGAAAGCGCGAAAGTAAAAAAATTCCGTTCACTTCTGCCGATGGAATCATTTTTTTTCAGCCTGCATAGAATAGGCCTACAGTCGTGGTTTCCAGGGCATTTCTGTCGCTTTCAGTTCGGAGGCCAGTTTGCGGGACAGGACGAAAAGGTAATCCGACAGCCGGTTCAGGTACATGATCAGGAGCGAATCTACGGAACTTTCCTCCGAAAGATGCGTGACCAGGCGCTCGGCCCTGCGGCATACACAGCGGCTGATATGACAATAGGAGACGATGGCATGGCCTCCCGGCAATACAAAATTCTTCATTTCAGGAAGGTGGGCTTCCATGTCGTCAATACGCGTTTCTAATGCTTTTACATCTTCCTCTGACAAGACCGGGATCTTCACATCCTTTTTACCGGGGTCCACAGCCAACGTGGCGCCGAGCGTGAAAAGCCTGTCTTGTATGGAAAGCAGGATCTGCCTGTGATCCTCTTCTACAGGCTGGTCGCGCAAAAGCCCGATCCAGGAATTCAGTTCATCAACGGTTCCGTAGGCCTCAATGCGCAAATGATGTTTGGGAACGCGGGTACCGCCAAGAAGGGATGTTTGTCCCTGGTCACCTTTTTTAGTATATATTTTCATGCATCAAATATAGTCAGTTCAATAGTTCAATAGTTCGATAGTTCATTAGTTCATTAGTTCGATAGTTCAATAGTTCAATAGTTCCAAAGGCAGACTCTTCATTAAACTCCGGAACTTCTGAACTACTGAACTTGTGAACTTGTATCTTTGACTTCGTTAAAATAAAAGATGTACAGAAACACCAGACATTGGATTGAAACGCTTGAAAAAGCCGGCGAACTGGTCCGGATTAAGGAATATGTAAATCCGCACCTGGAAATTCCGGAAATAACAGACCGTATTTCCAAGCACTATGGACCTGCGCTGCTTTTTGAAAATACGGGCACCGCTTTTCCTCTCCTTATTAACTCAATGGGCACAGAAAAAAGGATGGCCATGGCGCTTGGCGTAGAGCGTCTCGATGAAGTGGGAAAGCAGATGGAAGATTTGTTGAAGCAGCTTACATCTCCGAAAGAGGGGATTCTCGAAAAGCTGAAAGTACTGCCGACACTGGGTTCCATCGCATCGTGGATGCCCAAAGTGATTTCAGGCAGAGGCGAATGCCAGCAGGTGATCCAGGAAAACCCCGATATCACCAAATTGCCGGTGCTGAAATGCTGGCCCGAAGACGGGGGACCGTTTCTTACTCTTCCTGTCATTCACACAAAGGATCCGGAAACTGGCATCCGCAATGTGGGACTTTACCGCATGCAGGTTTTTGGTCCCACACTCACTGCCATGCACTGGCACAGGCATAAGGTAAGCGCCCGGCATTTTAATGAATACAAGAAACGGGGCATGAAAATGCCTGTCGTGGTTGCGCTTGGCGGAGATCCCGTTTACAGCTATGCGGCCACGGCTCCGCTGCCCGACAATGTGGATGAGTACATGCTGGCCGGATTTATCCGGAAGAAAAAAGTAGAACTGGTCCAATGCATCACACAGGATGCGCAGGTGCCGGCCGATGCCGACATCATCATCGAAGGATACATCGATCCGGCCGACGACTACATCCTGGAAGGTCCCTTCGGCGATCATACCGGGTACTATTCGCTGGCGGATTATTACCCGAAGTTCCACATTACCTGCATCACGCACCGCCGCGATGCCGTTTACCCGGCAACCATCGTCGGCATCCCTCCGCAGGAAGATGCCTGGCTGGGAAAGGCGACGGAGCGGATATTCCTTGTTCCGATCAAGATGACCATGGTGCCTGAAATCGTGGACATGGTCCTGCCTGTGGAAGGCGTATTTCATAACCTCGTCATCGTAAAAATAAAAAAGGATTACCCGGGACAGGCCATCAAGGTCATGCACAGTTTATGGGGGGCGGGTCAAATGATGTTCACCAAAATGATGATCATCGTCGACGGCGATGTCGACATTCACAACCAGGAAGAAGTGGCCCGCTACATTTCTGCGAATACCGACCCGGCGCATGACCTTTATTTCTCACAGGGTCCGGTGGATGTGCTCGATCATTCTTGTTCCGTCATGGCCTTCGGAGGAAAGATGGGCGTGGATGCTACAGGCAAATTGCCTGAGGAAAACGTGGCGCGTACGCTGCAGGAAGCACCCTCCGTTCAGACCGGAAACGAATCCGGGAAACCGTCCCCTGCATCCTGGCAGGAGCTTTTCCCGGAAATCCGCGGCGTCAATTTTTCCTTGCTGGAAATGGGTATCTCCCTGGTTTTTATTTCCATGGAGAAAAACCGGAGGAACCATGTGCGCGAACTGGCGGAAAAGCTTTTTACCCAAGAAGCATTTAACGGGGTTAAAGTGGCCGTCATCCTTGAACAGAGCGTCGATGTGCACGACATCGCCGATGCCGTATGGCGGTTCAGCAACAACGTGGATCCGAAGCGCGATTGCATCCCGGTATCCCGGTCGGGAGGAAGCGCAGTGGCTTTCGACGGCACGAGAAAAACCAAGTCATTGGATGGCTTCGACCGCGAATGGCCCAACATCCTGGTCTCCGACGAGAAAACCATTCAGCGTATCGATACGTTGTGGGAAAAACTTTCGTTGGGCGCTTTCATTCCGTCCCCATCGCTCAAATACCGCAACCAATTATACAAAGGCGGCGCCGTGGTGCTGGAATAGCTTTACCGGTAGTAAGAAGTGTCGCGCACGGTGACGGATAAATCGTCGATGAATATTTTCTTTTTGTCCGGGTTCCAGAAATAGAATTTCACTTCGCCGTTTCCGGACATTTCTTCGGGAACCTGTTTGGTGAGAATAATTTTTTGCCACGAGCCGGGTTGGTGGTTGTAGGGCTTGACTGCCGTGGCCGCATATAGATAGGTGCGCCCGTCGGCTTCAAAACTCATCACCAGGCTGCCGTCCGACGAAGGTTCCGACGTATTAAACCAGGCGGTAAAAGAAATAACAGCATTCCCGCTGCCTGCCAGCTCCCTGAGCTTTTTCGACCAGGTTAAACTGAACTCCCTGTTTTCCAGCATTTCTGCATACTGTCCCGTATGCGCCTTTTCGTTGCTCCGTTTGTTTTCTTCGTCACTCCAGTGATTGGTTTCATACGAAGTTTCCGAATGGAAAAGCGGTGTGGCGGGTAATGCGCCGCTGCCTTGTTTCCCATACAGGCTGATCGTGGAATTGAAATAGACGTGTTGTTCTACAGCATTTGGATATTTTGCCCGTACAAGATCCACAGCTTCGTAAAAATGCGTCATGTTGGACCAGCCGTATGCGAAATATTTGCCAGGTGCGGAATCCACGAGATCCCGGAGCCTGGCCAGCGCTGAATCGTCCGCGACCTGGTACATGCTGACAGGAGGAGTGAAGCCCTCCCTGTTAAAATAATAGCCAAGGTATTTTGGATTGGTAACGCTCACCGCCGTCGTAATATTTCCCGGGTAGGTTTTGTTCCATTTCACCATGTTTGCGGCCAGCTCTTTAAATACCCCGAAATGATTGGTCGAATAGTATTTTTTTTCAGCTACGGTGGAGAGGGTGCCGGCTGTTAAAATAAATACGACCAATAAGCTACGTGCAAGGCCTGTCACTTTTTCGTCCGGGACAAATCCGGAAAGGAATAAGAGAAGGAAGGGAAATGAAAACAGCAAGGTGGAATACTGCAATACCGGGTTCACATGGTTTGAATACCAGGCCCCGATAAAATACGGAAGCAGATACCAGGCTATGCAGAGAAGAAAAAATGCGGGCTTTTTAAGTTTGGCAGGAAAAGCAATAAGCGGAACCACGCAAAGGACCAGGAAGCTGATTTTTATCCAGGTCGAATCATTCAACCCGTAATCAAAAAACCGGCCCAGGAAACCCGGCCTGGGAGCTCCCAGCCATTCGCCAACGCCTCCGTAACTAAGCTGGCGAAAAAAAATCGGGAGGTGGGGAAGGAAAAGAACAGCGCCGGAGAGGCAGGCCAGCAAGTAGCGGCGGTAGTTCCTTTTATCCAGGAAGGCAAGACCGGATAGCGCGATAATTCCGGCCATGAGCATGCTGAAATAATGGGTATAGGCGCAGGCAGCCAGTGATAAACCCAGGCCAATGACAGGCCAGGCATTTTTGTTGTCGCCGGTTACTTCGTTCACCGCATCCGGAGTTTTGTTTCGGCCGAATAAAACAAGTGTCCAGCACCACGCTGCGGAAAGGGTAAACAGCAGACCCGGCGCATAGGGACGCGCGATCTGGCTGTACAGGATAGGAAACTGAAGCACAGCCAAAGCGGATGCAGCCAGCAATCCATTGAGGGAGCCGAACCAACGCCTGCCCAGCAAGCAGGCCAGGAGGACTGACAGGATGCCTGCCAGGGCAAAGGGAAATCGGAGGGCTGCTTCGCCTGTACCCCAAACCTTAATCCAGTAATACATAAAAATCTGTACGCCGGCAGGATGCGCGTCAACACGTATTCCGCGATCGATCAGTTCGTTCAGGGAATTGAATTCGGTTCGTACAAGGGCGCTGAGCTCGTCGTTGGAGAGTGAAGATCCGCCCAAATGATAAAGACGGAGGAATGCAGCTACGGCAAGGATGAGCAGCAGCAACAGATGGTCCTTCGAAAGCCGGGATTGATTTTCAGACGTCATGCCTGAAGGCAAGTATAGGGATAAATCAGGAAAGTCGCTGCCTGACGGTTTCGAACAAAACGACACCGCAGGCGACGGAAACATTCAGCGATAATGTTTTGCCGAACATGGGGATTCTCATTTTCTCATCAGCGGATTCAAGCAGGTTGCTGGCAATGCCGGTTTCTTCCGATCCCATGATCAGTACGGTAGGCGCTTTGAGATCGACCTGGTGAGGATAGCGGTTTCCTTTTTCAGAGACGGCGACAAGCTGAAGGCCTGATTCATGTAAAAATGCAAGCGACTCTTCCAGGCTTTTCTCCCGGCATACGGCAATGTTATTTAACGCGCCTGCCGAGGTACGGATGGCGTCGGAATTAATCTGTGCCGCGCCGCGGGCAGGGATGACCAGGGCATGAACGCCTGCGCATTCGGCCGTACGGGCGATGGCGCCGAAGTTGCGTACGTCGGTGATACGATCCAGGGCAAGGATAAGAGGCGTCTGTCCGCGTTCGTACACGGCAGGAATGATATCGTGGAGGCGCTGGTACGTGATGGGTGAAACAAAACAGATTACATCCTGGTGATTTTTCCGTGTCAGGCGGTTCAGCTTTTCTACCGGCACATCCTGGTACTGGACGTTTTTCTCCTTCAGCATATTTTTCAGTTCCGTCATCAGCGTGCTGTTCGCGCCGCGGTGTATGAAAATGCGTTCAATCTCTTTGCCTGCTTCCAGCGCTTCCATCACCGGCCGGATGCCGTAAATCATCTGTTCATCGGAAGGAGCCTGGGGCCGTTGTTTTTGAAATGCCATCGGTTCGTTTATCAGTTAAAATCATTGTACACGCGACCCTGTCTCCATACGTCCACGGCCTGGTGCCAGTTGGACTCGTAAATCGGAGCCCTGCTCAGTGTATAATCGTTGTCGGTAAAGGGATTGTTTACTTTATTAAAACTGAAGTTCAGGGAAATGGGGTTGCCCGACTGCCCGTACACCCAGCTTTCGTTCACCGAATTCCGGTATACAATATGCGGGGCGCCGAATACCACGTAAATCATCCCGCGGTCGGTTCGCCATCCTTCCGTAAAGGAACTAAACAGTCGGTTCGCTTCCTGCACGCGTCCATAATATTTTTTAATCAGGTTCCGTGTTCGATCCTGGTTGTTCCCGGCGTTCACCCAGAATTTATCGATGGCCGTCTTGGGGTCGGGGGATGCTTTCAGCTCATCGAACTCCCGTTTGCTGGTCAGGTAACGTACCGCTTCGATCATCCTGGCAGGACTGGTGACGGCGGGAAAGCCTTTGGTGAAGCGAAACAAGGTAAAGCCTTCTGTCCGCATCGTATCGATGAGTAATTGGTAAAAGCCTTCGGAAGGCAGGACCAACGAACGGCCGGGAGCGATGGTAAACAGGCTGTCGTACTTGTAGTTAAACGGGTTGGATACATCGAAACTGAAAGGAGGTGCCGCCAGCGGAAAATCACGGCGATAAAATTTGACGTAAATCTTCTTAACGGACGAATCGAAGTAGGACACCCGTACGGTATCCGTGGCGCTGATGTAATTCTGAAAAAGTGGAATATTGAGCCCGGCCTTGCTGACCAGGAAAGACTGGCGGCTTTTATCCGTCAAAAAATCCAAACCGGTAAAGAAGATATCGTTCGTGTTTTTTTTCGCGTCCATCAGCGTAATCTCGGCCAGGTAGACCTGTTCCTTGGGAATCCGCATGTCGAGGGTGAAAACTTTCCAGTTATTTTCTTCCGCAGTTTTCGGAACACCGAACAAACGGGTTACTGTATCGAGGGCCACCGGTGACTCATAGGAATCCAGGAGCCGGCAAACGATCTTCAAAGTAGCGGCAAACTCATTCTGTCCCTGGTTTACAAACAACAGCTCCCGGGTATTCAGCTTGACAAAGAAGCGCACGCTGTCGGCGGTAAACCGGTAGCTGGTGATTTCGGGATGAAACAGTTTATCGGAAGCGCGATAGGCTGACGAAAGGTTCGTATTGCTGATATCCTGTGTTCCGAAGCAGGACGCAAAAAAGAGCCACAGCAGGATATGAATTCTCTTCGCCATAGGGATTCAACCGGTTGTACGGTCTTCTGCTCTTTCCAGCAGGGAAGACGGCAGGCTCTTCGTCGCTTTGGCGCCCAAATCTTTCATCTTCTCGGCCCTGCGCACGAGGTTTCCTGATCCGTCGGTCAGTTTTTTCATGGCTTCCACATATTGTCCTTTCGCATCGTCAATCTTTTTGCCAACGCCGATCAGGTCTTCCGCGAAGCCCACGAACTTATCATAGAGTTTCCCGCCTTCTTCGGCAATCTGCAAGGCATTTTGTGTCTGCCTCTCCTGCTTCCAGATAGACGATACGGTCCGCAAGGTGGCAAGCAGGGTAGAGGGACTTACGATGACAATTTTCCGGTCCCAGGCATAGTTAAAAAGATCCTGGTCGCTGGCAACGGCAACACCAAAGGAAGATTCGATGGGAATAAACATGAGCACAAAATCGGGCGTCAGGAAGCCCCTGGCAGTCTGGTAATTTTTTCCGCTGAGCGATTTCACATGGTTACGAACGGAAAGCAGGTGCGACTTTTTCAATTGCTCAATCTCGCCGGCATCCGTGGCATTGACAAGAGCCTGGTATGCATTCAGCGATACTTTCGAGTCAATAATCAGCTGCTTGTCTTCGGGAAGCATCACCACGGCGTCCAGGATGATCCGTTCGCTGTCCTGGTTCGTGGACGACACCTGCATTTCGTATTCCTGTCCGCGGATGAGCCCGGAGCTTTCCAGCACGCGCTCCAAAACCAACTCGCCCCAGTTACCCTGCTGTTTGTTGTCGCCCTTCAATGCCGTAGTCAGGTTGCTGGCTTCTTCACTGATTTTTTTATTGAGTTCGATCAGGCTTTTGATCTCTCCTTTTAAGGAATTGCGTTCGGCGGATTCGGCTTTGTAGGAACTGTCCACCTTTTCTTCAAAGGTTTTAATTTTTTCTTTCAGCGGGTTCAGGAGGATATCCAGGTTCAGCCGGTTTTGTTCGGTGAATTTCGCGCTCTTCTCTTCGAGGATCCTGTTGGCGAGGTTTTCAAATTCTTTGGTAAAGCGGTTCTGCAATTGTTCCAGTTCCTGCTTCTGCGTGGCCAGCTTTTCTTCCAGGTTCTGGTTGTGCGTTTTTTGACCCGCCAGGAGCACATGCTGTTCCATCAGCTGCCTGCCGGATTCATCGGACCTGGCAGTAAGCTGCTCCAGTTGTATTTGCAGGGCATGGTTCCTTTCGGTCAGCACGCTCTTTTCCTTATCAGCGTCTCCCAGTTGCCTGCTGAAGTCAAGCTGTGAGGAGCTCTCTTTTTTCCGGAGAAAAAATGAGGCAAGCAGGTAACCAAAGGCCAGGCCTGCGGCGACCAAAACAAATGAAATGAAAGGTGAAGGCATATGTTGTAAAAATACAAACCTTTATGCATCTATTAATATTTTATCCTTCAAAGCTTTATCGGAGAAGGACGAATCTTTACGAAATCTTAATCCATTCGTAAATTCGTAGATTCGTAAAGATTCGTATTCGTAGATGGGGACGATTACAGCATGATAATCATATACCCGGTCTGCTCCAGCGGGGCGTTGGGAACATTGTCAAACAAGGCGCTTTCGGCGGCCTGCTTGGCTTTCGTCCACAGGTAATCGCTCTTCGTAGTGGATCCTTCGGCGCCCGGAACGGCTTTGCGCACATGGCCGTATTTGTCGATGGTTACCGTGACCACAACGGTGCCTTTTTCCTGGGTAAGATTGTTGATTACCGGCGGCTTAATGATGGTGCGGTCGGCCACTTTGTAGCGAACAACTGAGTTATTTGCCGTAATGGATTTCTCTCCCGGTTCGGAAGGCAGTTTGCTACCACCGGCTCCCGCGCTTTTTACAGGAACACTGGCTTCGCTGAAAAGGATGCTGCTTACATCATCTACTTTCAGCTTCATGGAGTTTCCTTTGAAATCAAAGACAATGACACCATTGGAAAGGGACTGGACTTTCCCTGACATTTGTTCGCCTGTTTTCAGGACAACGGTATGCTGAGCCTGTAAAAACAGGGCACATGACAGGACGGTAAGGGAGGTAAGAAGGATGCTTTTCATACGCTGGTTTTTTACAAAATTATCAAGAATGCCGCATAGATTATTTTAAAATAACGCGTATTTATTAACATTATTTCCATGAATTTAATCATGGAATAATTTAGTAGATTTGTGAAAAATCTAAACGAATCAAACCATGAAAAGAAAATTACTCAGTACAATTATTTTGTCGGCTATGCTCTATACGGCCAACGGGCAATGGATCGAGCAGGCTACCGGATTTTTAGCTACTTCAAGAGGTATTTGGGATATTTCTGCAGTAGATCAAAATGTAGTGTGGGCGCTTGGTTATGATGGCTCCGGCGCAGGAACCAACTCCATCGACTTTACCCGTACGGTTGACGGCGGTAACCTGTGGGTGGCCGGAACAGTAGGAAGCGATACAGCTTACGGATGGTCTAATTTGATCGCGCTCAGCGATTCCGATGCCTGGGTGTGCATGTATGATCAGACACTTAGTGCAGCCGGCGGACTATGGTATACCCACGATGCAGGTGTGACCTGGACACAATCCGGCGCCGGCGTAATCTTTGACGCGAATTCATTCCCGAACTTCGTTCACTTCCAGACCGACAGCATTGGTTTTGCTTTGGGTGATCCGAACGGTCCCGGCGTCGTATTTTATGAAATCTATACGACCACCGATGCAGGTGCTACCTGGGTTCGGACTCCGACCGCAAACATCCCGGCGCCGCTGAGCAATGAAGCCTGCATCGTCAATGACTTCACCGTGCTTGGTAATACGATTTGGGCTGGTACCAGCAAAAGCCGTGTAATGCGTTCCACGGATTACGGTTTAAACTGGACTGCCGCTTCCGTTCCCGGAACCGTGGGTACTATCACTGATATTGCTTTCAGGGACCAGAATAACGGGCTTTGCATTAAATCTGTAGGAACCACCACCTTTACCTATACGCTTTACTCCACGACAGACGGCGGCAACACCTGGGTGAATATCCCTACGCCTGCCGGTTGGTTTAACCAGAATGTTATTAATATTCCCGGTACAAATACCTACATGTCGTCCTCCCTTTCCTTCAATCCTCCCGGAGCAGGCGGTACGTCCTATTCACTGGATGACGGTCAGACCTGGACCATTATCATCGATTCCATCCAGATGGGAGCTTTGGAGTTCGTAGACGATGTGACCGGATGGGCCGGTGGTTTTAACCAGGATGCCATCACCGGTGGTATTTTCAAGTGGGATTTCGGTCCGGTCTCCGCACACGAAACTTCCGTGAAAAAGGAGCTTATGACTGCTTACCCGAACCCCACCAACGACTTTGTACGTTTAGTGATGAACCTGGATAAACGTTCGGAAGTGAAAATTACCATCACCAATACACTGGGCCAGGTTGTGTATTCTAAAAATGAGAAATCAGCAACCGGCCAGTTAAACCACGTAGTAAACGTAGCTGACTGGAACAGCGGGCTTTATTTCGCCACCGTAGAATGGAATGGCAACAAGGTTCAGCAAAAAATTGTTGTTCAATAAAGTACTTTTTCATCAGGCAAAGGCCATTCTTCCCGGAAGAATGGCCTTTGTTTTTATCCAGTTCAGGCAATAGTCGTAACTTTGAAATGGAATATTCCCGGGAATTTTATGAAACTGCTCTTTCGCTACCTTAAAAATTATAAAGGACTTGTTTTGCTTGCGCTCGTCCTGGCGGCCATCAACCAGATTTTTTCACTCCTCGATCCGCTCATCCTCGGTAAGATCATCGACAACTACGTCGATAAAATGCATGAGATGGACCGGGCCACATTCAACAAAGGCGTCCTGACGCTGATCGCCATGGCTGTTGGCGTGGCCTTCGTATCGCGCGTGGCAAAAAACTTCCAGGACTATTTTGTAAATACGATCACCCAGAAACTGGGCGCTCAGATTTATGCCGATGGCCTCAAGCATTCGCTCGAATTACCGTATTCCGTTTTCGAAGATCAGCGCAGCGGGGAAACCCTGGGTATCCTGCAGAAAGTCCGGACAGACACGGAGCGATTGATCAATTCGTTTATCAATATTCTGTATGTAAGCCTCGTGGGTATTGTCTGGGTGCTTGTCTATTCCATCCGGGTAAACTGGCTGGTAGGGCCGGCATATTTTATCACCATTCCATTGCTGGGCGTCGTCAGCTCCGTGTTGAGCAAAAAGATTAAGACCGTGCAAAAAAAGATTGTCAGTGAAACCACGGCGCTGGCAGGTTCTACGACGGAGTCGCTGCGGAATATCGAGCTGGTAAAAAGTTTGGGCCTGGCCAACCAGGAAATAGACAGGCTGAATAAAACCACGATGAAGATCCTGGGACTGGAATTGCGCAAAGTGAAATACATCCGAAGTATCAGCTTCGTGCAGGGCACCATTGTGAATTTTTTACGCAATACGATTCTGTTCCTGATGATGTTTCTCATCTTCCAGGGCGACCTTACCAAGGGACAGTTCCTGACCTTCTTTATTTATTCCTTTTTCATCTTCGGGCCCCTGCAGGAGCTGGGTAATATCATCCTGATTTACCGGGAAGCCCAGGTTTCATTGAAGCGGTTTGAAGGCATCCTCAATACTCCTGTTGAATTTAAACCGGCCAATCCCCGGAAGCTGAAAGGCCTGGAGACATTTGAATTTGAAGGGGTAGACTTCCGTCATCCGACGGCTTCCGCCAATGCATTGACTGATATCTCGTTTAAAGTTAACAAAGGTGAAACGGTCGCCTTCGTGGGTCCTTCAGGAGCCGGTAAGACGACGTTGGTGAAATTGCTCGTAGGCCTTTACCAGCCGAAACGGGGCAGGATCCTGTACGATGGAATTGACGGCAAGGAAATTGAACTGAATGAGCTGCGCGAGAAGACAGGCTTTGTCACCCAGGATACCCAGTTATTTGCGGGCAGCATCAAGGAAAACCTGTTGTTTGTAAATCCGGAAGCTACCGATGAAGAGATCCTGGAGGCATTGCATCGCGCTTCCTGCCAGTCCTTGCTGGCAAGGGCTGAAAAGGGGATCGATACCTTGATCGGCGAAGGCGGTGTGAAAGTATCCGGGGGTGAAAAGCAGCGACTATCCATTGCCCGTGCCTTGCTTCGAAAACCCAGGCTCCTTGTCATGGACGAAGCAACTTCCGCGCTGGATTCCATCACCGAGGAAGAAATTGCTTCGACGATCCGTTCCGTCAATATCAACCGCGACACCATTACCATCCTGATTGCGCATAGGCTCTCCACGATCATGCATGCCGACCGTATCATGGTTCTTGAGCGCGGCGTTATTGTTGAATCGGGTACGCACCGGCAATTGCTTGACCTGAAAGGAGGACTGTATTACGCCATGTGGCGCCAGCAAATCGGTGAGCGGAAACATGATGAGCAGCCTGCTGTGTCTTTAGGGGGCAATGGAAAAGTCGAGGCCTGAAGATTTCATCCAACGAGCTGAGCGATGTATGCATTACATGAACTGGCATCTGCATTAAAGTACCGCCTGGCCCTGCCTTTACCCGGCAGGGAGGCGCAACTGAAGATGGCACATGCCGAGCGTAAAATAAATTTATCGCGCTACACGATTCCCGCTGACTCCCGTCAAGGCGCTGTGCTGGTATTGCTTTACGAAGAGCAATACCAGGTGAAATTGCCGCTCATCCTGCGTGAATCCGGAGGCGGCGTACATGCCGGCCAGATCAGTTTCCCCGGGGGTAAATTCGAAACCGACGATGGCGAATTATCCCGAACGGCATTACGGGAAACGGAAGAAGAAATCAATGTACCGGCAGGGGATGTGCAGCTATTAGGTAAGCTCACCGACCTGTATATCCCGCCCAGTAATTTCCTGGTACATCCCTATGTGGGCTTCATGAACGGAATTCCTGATTTTATTCCGCGCCCGCAGGAAGTCGTAGAAGTGATTCCCCTGGCTCTTGATGAACTCCTGGATGATGACCTGCTCGGGGAAAAGGAAATCACCCTGAGCAACGGCCTGCAGCTCATAACACCCTGTTTTAATCTCAACGGCCATACCGTCTGGGGCGCCACAGCAATGATGCTCAGTGAGCTGAAAAAAATCCTGCAGGAAGTATCCGCGTGAAGAAGTTCACAGTTTTCAGTTCACAGTTCACAGCTAATTTGTCCTGGAGTCTTGAAACGACTCCTGCAAACCGCGGCTGTGAACTGTGAACCGTGAACTGTGAACCTTTTCTTACTGGATGATAATTTTCCTGTACTCCGATTGCAGGTCATTGGCTACCCGGAGGGTGTACACGCCTTTGGCAAATGCCGACAGGTCTACATTTTTTTGTTCGCCGTTCCAGTTGAACTCGCTAACCGCATTTCCGATTAAGTCAAACACGGTAACCGTATATTTCTTTAAGGCATTGCCTGCAGATCCCAGGGTAAAGATACCCCTGGATGGATTCGGGTAAATTGAGAAATTCAGTTTTTCGATATCTTTTGCCGCCAGGCCGATGCCGCCGATATCAAAGTATGTGATGAGGTTACAATTTACGTTGAGTTCAGGATTTAAGCCGTCGGCACAATCGGTACATGTAACGCCTGTAACACAACTTGGATTGTTCGGGTGACACAGGTCGGTATAGCCCGGCGCAAATTCGTATTGCAGACCAACGGCGCCTCCGGCGATGTACGGCGTCATGTCGTAATCAAAATACCGGGCAATGGATCCGGGGCACCAGCCTGCACGGGCAAATGTCCAGGTGCCTCCTTGCGGAGAGCAGGCATCCGGGTTCGGATTGCACGTCACCCAGTTATGCTGCGAAAAAGTGCTGGTACCGTTTACGAAAATGTGATGCGTGGTATTGTAAAATTCAGCGGCATTGCTTGTGTTATTTGAACCCCAGCCATGTCCAGTGCTCACCAGTTTCAGCTTGGATGCAACAGCCGTGGCCGGATAGGCAAAGTTGTACATGGGAACAGGCTGAAGGTTGGCGGGGTCTCCAAACGGGTAAACCGCTTTCCAAACCTTGGTCACCTTGCTGTAGATATGTGCGGGGGTACCGGCATAGAAATCGAACTTCAGCGCGTAGACGAAACCGTTGTCAAACGTGCCGCAGTTCATGCGGAGCTTTACTTTTCCCTGGAAAAGCGACATATAGTCTGCGAGGTTGATTCGGTGATTACAGATACCGGTAATGTCATACGGGGTGATGTAACGGATAATTTCAAACCATTGTCCGTCCGGGCCCTGGATATCGATGCTCGCTACACGATCGTAATTCCCATTGCAGCCGATGCCGGGACAGGTCGTTGAAAGCGTGACGTTAATGGAGTCGAAAGCGCCTACGAAAGAAGGAAGTACGGCTTCGCGTGTAACGGAACTGGAATCGGCGTTCAGCCAGATTCCGCTGAAGCCCGGAACGTTGGTAATGTTGGTAATGGTCTGGGTCACATTGAAATTCACGGTCGTGGTAGTCACGGCACCGAAATTACTGGTGGCAACAATTTGCATGGTCTGGGCTCCGTACGAAGTAGGTGTCCAGAGCGCCGTATAAAATTCATTGCCATAGTCCGTTGTCGTAACCGGTGTTCCGTTGACTATAAATTGCACGCTCTGCACCCAGAATAAGGCGTTGAGCGTATAATTAATGGAAGCTTTGGCTGCCAGCTGAACCGTGGAGAGCGATGGCATGTACACGTCGGTTCCATTCAACGGGTTCCGTGGCTCAACAATCGGCATGTTCGTGGCAGGATCCACGGCCACAAACGAATTGATCACGGAATTGGCAGAATCAAAATTAACATTTCCCGCCTGGCTGGCGCGGATACTGATGTTACCCGGGCCGGTAATCGTTAGCGTATCGCCATTTAAAGTTGCAGGACCGGTGAGTACGGTATAGCTGACCGGCAAGCCTGAAGATGCCGTAGCGCCCAAAACAAACGGAGGCGCGGTGGTTAGCTGTGTTTGTATCTGGGGAAAAGAAATGGCCTGGAAGCGGGAATTCAGTGTGCCGTCGAAGTTGGAAGTTGTTCCCGTCAACGCGAAATTTAAAAGCGCGCCATCGTATGCAGGGGAATTGACCGTTCCGGTAAGCGTGGTAATGCTGGTGTTGTTGCCTGCAGGAACCCCTTGGTTGAATTTGTAATACAACTGGAGATTGGGCTCCGTACCTGTCAGTTCATGTACCATCATCGTATCGATTTCCTGTTCTGTTAAGGCTTTATTCCAAAGCGATACCTCGTCAATTCTTCCATGGTAATAGAAATTCTGGCCGGCAAGCGGGCTTAAGCCGATGCAAAAGGGAAGACCTGTGTTGGTAATCGTTCCACTGGCCGCTACGCTTCCAATGAGGGTTCCATTCCTGTACAACCGGCAGATAGATCCGTTATAGACCCAGGCAAAATGCTGCCATGTTTGTGGGATAATGGTGCCGTTCGGAGTTTGGTAGGAGGCCAGCGTACCGGCAGAGTTTAGCATCCGGCACTCGAGCGCTCCATTGTTCAGTTCAATCAGGTAAAACCCGCCTTGCGTGGCGCGAAAACCCATCAAACCCTGGCCGTAACCAAGCGCATCGTTATAAAACCAACCCGTCATCGTGAAGGCCGTAGAGCCTGCTATCAGGGCGGAAGCATTCGGAACACTGACATAATCATTCGTGCCGTCAAAATGTAAGTACTGGTTTGTCTGGGCTGTCAGCATCTGGGCAGACGCAAAACACAAGGCAAGTGCAAGTGCAGATCGGAGTAAGAAACTTTTCATGATGTTTAATTTAATAGTAAATAACAGGATTTGATGTTGTTTGGATAGTTGTATGTAATGTATGAAATTAAGCGTTTAATTGTTCAATAGTTCAGAAGTTCAATAGTTCAGAAGTTCAATAGTTGATGAACTTAAAAGTTTAGTATTATCAATACTCAAACTTTGTCCTTCGTAGCATTAGCGAAGAAGGATTCTCGAATTAACTAATTCATCCACCAAACTTTCCGATCCAGGTTATCACCGCCCGATCCCATCGCTTGCTGCCAGTTCACGGCATTGTAGGCGACTTCCGTCGGAGGGATGGGAAAGCGGTATACCTGGCTGGCAGTTCCTTCATGCGGCGTGAGGCCCGTACGCCTGGACAGCGCAAAGGCTTCCTGCGGCTGCCTGAAGAAATCGATCCAGCATTGTTCGTAAACTTCCGACAGGTTTAACTGGCCCGTCGTGATATAATCGAGGTTGTTTTGAAGCGAGATAAACCCGACGCCGGCGGGGACGGTAATATTGGTACTGAACGGTGTTCCATCCGGGAGTTTGGAATTGTTCAGAACCGTCTTCCAGAAGTCCAGTGAAAACTGGATGCCGCTTAAAAAATCAACGCCTGCCTGGTTGACATCCTGCGCCACGCCAATGCCACGGAGGTATGCTTCCGTACGGAGAAAGAGTACTTCCGCTCCCGTCATCAGCACTTCAGGCATGAAATCCATATCGCGTCCGAAATAGTAATTCACCGGTGAATACATGCAGTCTGTTCCTTTGGCGCTGTAAGCGAAATCGCGCTGGTAGTTATAGGGACTTCCTCCGTCAGGCTGCATGCCGGAAGGCGGGTTATTCGGATAGGCTGCCCATTGATTGGCATTGTTCGTTTCAAAGAAGTAAAACGCGCGGGGATCATAGATGCCGCTGCCATCCACGTTATCGTTCGAAGAAACCAGGTGCCATAGCGTGCTGCCTAACCGGGCATCCTGCGACTGATCCAGCGACCAGCCGAAAATTTCATTCCGGTAACTGAGACGGTAAGGATACATCGTGGCGCTTTCATTCGGATCATTTACCAGTTGCCCAAAATCATTGACCCCGAAAGTGGGCCTGAAATTGACCAGGATGTCACGCACGATGTCGCCGGCAAGCGTTGGTTCGGCATTGACCATCCTCATGGCATAGCGCAGGCGCAGTGAATTGGCAAACTTCCTCCACTTGGATAAATCGCCTAAGAACAGCTTGTCAAATTTTTTGAACGTTTTAATGGGTTCTTCTGTCACGGCATTGGGGTCGATATGCCCGGCTGCCCATTCCAATTCATTGAGCAGGTCTTTATAAATACTTTCCTGGCTGTCGAAGGCAGGATGAAGCAGCGAAGGTTGCTGGAAGCCATAGCCGGCCTGGGAAAAAGGGATATCGCCAAACAGGTCGGTTACTTTGAAGGTCTTGTAGGCAAGCACGATTTTTACCATGGCCATCATGTTGCGCACTTCAGGAGCGGTGGTATCGAGCGTGCTGAATCTTCTGTCCAGTTCCCTGAAATTGGGTAAGGTTGTATAATAGTTGGACCAGATTTCTTCCGTTCCCAGCGTATAATTATTCCAGCGAACACGCGGCAAAGCGGTTTGCTGTCCTTCTTTGTATAGCTGGGAGACATTTACATAAAGTTGTTCATTGTATCCTGCCCGTAAAGAACCCAGGGTAGCATTAAATAACGAGCCGTCGCTGGCGGAAGAAAATCCGTTTGGATCTTTATTAATTTCTTCAAAATCTTTTTTGCAGCCTGCTGTAAAAAAGAGGATGAAAATCAAGAGTGCTGTAGTGAGTTGTTTGCGCATGATCATTTCCTCCGGTTAAAATCTTGCATTAATTCCAAATGAAAAGGAACGTGTACCCGGCAGGGAACCCCATTCCAAACCCTGCGCATTCCCGGCACCCAGGATCCCTTCCGGGTTTATATGATCGGGTACGGTCGTATAAATATAGAACAGGTCCCTGCATGTAAAAGTGGCCGAGAGATCCTGGAAAATTTTAAGATTCTTTACCAGCTTTTCCGGGAAATGATATGCCAATGTCACTTCGCGGAATTTCACCCAGGTGTCTTCCACAATACCGGGTTTGGAAAGGAAATGTCCCCACCCGCCGGCATTCGGCATGTACTTGTAAATATAGCTTACGACGGTAGTATTGGGTGTGCCATCGGCATGAACGCCCGGAAGGATGACGCCGGTATTGCTGGTATTTCCCTGCGCATCGGTATAAGGAAGTCCGCCTCCGTCACGCTCGGTTAACGTCTCCGGGCTTTGGCCGGTCTGCAATCCGATGACATACGATCCGCAATACATATCCCCGCCCCATTTCGTGTCAATGAGGGTGTTCAGCGTAAAGTTCTTATAGCTGACGGAAGCCGTCCAGCCCGCAAGAAAATCAGGGGAAGCATTCCCGATGGGAACCTGTGAATCGGTAAGTTTATACGTGGTACCGTCATCACTGACAACACGTTGCCCGTTCTGGTAAACATAATCCCAACCGACAATGGTTCCGAAGTCATCGCCTTCCTTCAGAGCGATTTTAGGGCCGTTGTCGTCCCAGATTTCGCCCAGGTTATACAGTCCGGTATAATCTCCGAGACTTTCAATGTAATTTCTGTTCCGGGTAAAATTCAATCCCGTCTTGATGATGAAGTTGTTCTTTTGAAGAACGGTAGCATTGATGGTAAGTTCAATTCCCCGGTTCGTCATGACGCCGTTGTTAATCCCAACCCTGGGTGAACCGGAAGACGCAGGAACGGGCAAGTCATTGATGATTTGGTCAAAACTGTATTTATAATAATAGGTGAAATCAACGGTGATCTTATCGTTAAAGAACCCCAGGTTGGTACCGATTTCATACGAGTTAGTCCGTTGAGGCAATAAAGAAATTGGCGGAATGGTATCCGGGAAGGAAGAGGATTGGTCGCCACCAAAGAGGCCGGTGGTGTAATAAAATTCCGTGAGGTATGGATCGGTATCGGTAGCGGTTTGTGCGGCACCTGCACGTAATTTCCAAAAGTTAAGCCAGCTGTTTTTAATCTGCAGCGCTTCGGATGCGACATAGCTGACGGAGATGCCGGGGTAGAAATAAGAATTGGCATTGGAAGGCAGCGTTGATGACCAGTCATTTCTCCCGGTCAACTCGATGAAGAGGTAATTCCGGAATGACAGGTTCATAAAAGAATACAAGGAATTGATCTTCTTGTCGTAGAAGGAATTTTGCGCGACAAGGGTAGCGGGATCGTCTCCTTTTTTGTCCACGACGGCGAGGCCGGACGAATCCTTGTAGGTGGTTGAGGTGAAATTCGAAAGGCTGTACCAGTTTGGATAATACCAGGTTCCGGAGTGCGCACTGATTCCGTGCATATTCCGGCTCCACCGGGATCCGCCCACGTTAAATGTCAAATCAAAATCCTCATTGAATTTTTTAGATGCGGTGAATAAAAATTCGCTGTTCAGACTTTTATCCCGTTGGGTAGTTTCCCCGTAATATCCATTCAGCAAGCCAATCAGATCGGCAGGCTTATGCTTTTCAACGTATTCATCGTACGTATAAATAATACCCGTGCGCCCGGTAAAACTCAACCAGGGCAGGATCTGGTAGGTCAACGAGATATTGCCGATGAGTTTAGACCGGTCAAGCGTCGTATTGTTATTAAAATAATTCCACCAGAAATATTTGTCAATATAAACGTAAGGGTAACCGGTTTGGGGGTTTTGTGTGCCGTCAGGTAACTGGTAATTATAAAAATCCTCTCCCTGGTAACTGCGAGGCCATGAATACAACAATCCTTTGCTGAATGACGAAGGATCTTCGCCAAGCATGGGGGTGTTTAAACGCTGGTAGCTGATGTATGAAGCGGAGAGGCCCAAGGTAACTTTTTTGGAAACATTCAGATTGGAATTGGTATTGATCGTAGTCTGGTCGTAATTGCTGTTGAGCACGATGGGCGTATTTTCCGTCCTGGAAAGCGAAACACGCATATTGCCAAAACTTCCTCCGCCTTCAGCCGATACATTGTGTGTGATCTGGTGTCCGTCCTGGAAAGGGATCATGATGTTATCCGGTTGCGGCGACCAGGATTTTAAGGATTGGTCCCACCACCGGATCGTCTGGCCTTCCATCTTCGGGCCCCAGGATACGGCAGTTCCGGGATACCCGAACTGCGGATCCGCGGATAACGATGGAAAAATGGGTATGCTGTCAGGTCCCAATTCAAAGGCAGGTGCTAAAGCAGACGAAGAAGGCGATCCGCCCCCGTAGGTGTTCTGAACATCGCGGTAACGGTAGGGCGTTGTAATTTTATAAGTCATATTATACGATACACCTATTCCTTTTTGCGCCCTGCCTTTCTTGGTGGTAATCAGAATTACTCCATTGGCACCTCTCGAACCGTAGAGCGCCGAGGCCGCTCCGCCCCTCAGGATATTCATATCTTCCACATCGTCCATGTTAATGTTGTTGATCGCAGAGCCCCAGTCCTTTCCCCGGCCTATATCCGTCATACCGGGATCGTTATCCATCGGGATTCCATCGACTACGATCAGGGGCTGGTTGTTTCCGCTGAAATTATTATTTCCGCGGATGGTGATGCGTGTGGTGCCGCCATCAATGCCGTCGGGGTTGGTTATCTGCACACCTGCAGCTTTACCTGTGATGGCATTCAGGACATTCGCCGTATTCGATTGCTTGATTTCTTCGCCCTTGATTTTTTCCGTTGAGTAACCCAGTTCGCGTTTCTGCCTGTTCACGCCCAGGGCTGTGACAACCACTTCATTCAGTTCCTTCGTACTGGATTCCAGCTTCACGACGATTTCCTTTTGTGTGCCGACACGTATGCTCTGCGTTTTATAACCTACAAAGCTGAATACCAGCGTATCTTTTTCCGAAAGGTTGGACAGGGAAAACTTGCCGTCGATATCCGTAGTCACGGCATTCGTTGTGCCTTTAACAGCGACGGTCACAAAGGGCATGGAAAGTCCGTCCGACGTAGAAATGACCGTACCGGTCACCGTCTGATCCTGTGAGGATGCGAGGAAGGGAACCAGGGAAAAAAACAGGATAAAAGGAAGGTAAAATTTCTGCATCCGGAAGTGGTTAGAGGGAACTGCAAATATCGATTTAACCTGCTAAATTCCAAGCAGGTCGGCCGATAAAAAGTTAAATGACAAAAGGCTGACGAAGGCAGTTCCGGTAAAAGGAAATTTCGCTTTCGGGATCCGGTTCCGGGTGACTCAATAGAACGAAACAACGCGCAGGAAAGTAAAACAGTTCACTTCCAAAGGGTTGTCGCGAGCGCTAAAAAAAGTGCAAGTGAATCAGGGTTTACCACTAAGTAGCGTTACCGTTCCGTGATAGTCAAGCATGGGTTTGGCAGGATCAGAGGGTTGGGCCTGAACCACATAATAATAGATGCCGTCGGCGGCCAGGGTACCGCCCTTTGTTTTTCCATTCCAGTTACCTCCGAGGCCATTCCATTCATGTACCAGGTTTCCCCAACGGTTAAATATTGCGACGTTTACGCTGGCAAGTCCGTTTTCCCGGAATTGCCAGACATCGTTAAACTGGTCTCCATCCGGTGTGAAGACGTTAGGGATAAATAGTGCAATAGAATCACCTACCAGGATTTGGAAATCTGCCGTGTCGGCACACACGCCGTTCGAAACAATAAAACTGCCGTTATAAGTTCCACCCGTAGTATAGGTGTGGAGCGTGTCGGATGCATTGGAGGAAAACCCGTCGCCGAAAATCCAGTTGTACGTAATTCCACCCGTGGATTGATTCGTAAACGTAACATCCAGCGGAGGCGGACCTTGTTGTGGCGTGATCAGGTAGCTGGCAACAGGAGCTTGCAGGACGTTTAACGTGACCGTGTCTTTGCCCAGGGGGCAGGCTGCCGAATTTCCGTAAGGAGAAGTTGTATAGATGTATGTACCTGACGTATTCACAAAAGGATTAAACGTTCCCAGGTAACCCGCTGTTAAAGCACTGGGTCCTGCCCAGGTGCCGGCAATGGCAGGCGTATCGGTAAGAAGGGGGTAAAGATTAAATGAAGGAGCGCTGGAACATATGTTTCCGTAATTGATATGGACGGACGGAATGTCGTCGTAACATTGCTCCACCAGGAAATCATCCATAGATAAATCGTTTCCGGGGCCGCCGCCGATATTGGTATACATCAGGAATACCAAAGTGTCATTCACCGGCGAAAGAATGGGGGATTGGTATTGAAACCAAACCGGTGCATAAGGCATCACCACGGCAGGCGTGTCGGCAAGAATATTTCCGGCCACATCCGTAATCCGGAAGTGCATGTTGCATTGCAGTCCGGCAAACGTCGTGGTAAGCCAGGCTGAAATACGTGTAGGAAGACCCGGGCAGGTTTTAATAATTCTCCGGTAAACCAGGTCGCCGGCATTCGTACCTGAAGCGGTAGAAGAATCGACGAAGTTCAGGTAGAGGGCCCGGCTTCCGCTATGGTTGACCCATGTTGCCGGAATGGTTTGATATGTTGTGCCCGGAATGAGATCGGGACAGGCAGTCAGGTATTCATAGCCGTCGAAGAGCTGCGTATGAAAGGTACATGTGCCTACATCGATGATGGTGACAGATGCTGAACCCTGGCATCCGTTTCCATCCGTAACAGTGACTGTATACGTGCCTGGTGAAAGACCGGTCGCTGTTGCAGATGAGCCGCCGGAAGGCGACCAGCTGTATCCAAATGGTCCGGTACCTGATGCAACGACGCTAGCTGTCCCATTATTTCCTGTTGTTACATTCGTGAAGGACATGGAGAGGGCCGCAGGCTGATTCACGGTCACTGTTGAAGTTCCGTTGAAGGTGCAGCCGGCTGAAGATATTCCGGTAACTGAATAGGTTATGGTGCTAGCTGGACTGGCAGTAACCGCTGCGCCTGAGGTACTGCTTAGCCCGGTTGCCGGCGACCAGCTGTAGGCAGCGCCGGCCCCGGCACCGCTGGCAGTAAGGATGGCGGACGCCCCGCTGCAGAAGGTGGGAGCGTTTACAGTGAGTGAAGAACTTCCATTTGCTACAATGGTAACCGTATCGCTGTGCGTGCATGAGTTCGCATCCGTGGTTATACACACATACGTACCCGGCGCCAGCCCTACGGCGGTCTGCGTTGTCTGGGGAGGAACCGTATTCCATGCATACGTATACGGTGCGCAGGCGCCCGGAGTGATTGTAGCGGAGCCGTCGGAATTGCCGTTAAAGCCCGTACAGGTAGCGGCTGCAACCGACTGTGAAGTAGTAAACGTCGCCGAGAAATTAACGGAGTCAAGAAAATTACCAATGCTTTGGTCACCGGTGGCAGTGGACACCGTGACAAACATAAACCGCGTGATAGGCTGCCCGGCGGGAACCGTATAGGTACCTGTGTAAACTCCCCAGCCGGAGGTTCCGTCAGTGGCTACACGAACGATGGTGAACGGGCCTCCGGGAGGTCCGGCCATGAGTTGGGCCACATCGACACCCAGGCGGCCGCGGTGGGCGAAGTGATAATTAACAATCCTTGAACAAGGCGTATTAAAATCCTGGTACAGGGCTGCCGAATCGTAAGCATTCAATTCCACGAACTGACTGCCGGCAAATGCCGGCACGCCCTGGTAACCATTTTTCCAATATTCAATGATGCTGTCAATTTCAGTGGTTACCCAACCCTGGACATTCGTAAAATTCACAAATGCCGTCATGCCGGGAATGGCAGGCTGTTCAAATCCGCCGTTCACGGTGACCATGGAACACTGCCCATTCACGCGTGAGGCGGATGACATCCAAAGGATCGTGGCGATGAACAAATGTTTTAAAACTATGCTGCTTTTCATGTGCGTTCTCAATTTCATGCTGGTAGTCTGGATATAAACTTCGTTTACGTTTTACCGGTACAAAGTTACGGAACCGGTATATTCATGCGGTGTATCTTCGAAATCGACCACTGTTACCTGGTAGACATAGACGCCCATCGGTACAGCTTTTCCTTCGTCGGTAGTGCCATACCAGGGCTGGCTGATGTCAGTAGTGCGAAACAGCGGCTTGCCCCAGCGGTCGAAAATCTCCATCGTGAAGCCACTGAAATGCGTTCCGTTCACGTTAAAGAAATCGTTTCTTCCGTCTCCGTTGGGCGTGAAGGATGACGGGATATAGATCGTTAATTCCTGGCAGGTGTCTTCGTCGATTACAAAGGATTCAGAACGGATGCATTGATTCGCATCCGTCACGGTTATTCCATAGGTGCCGGAAACAACAGGACCCAGGTAGGACGACTGTTCACCATTCGACCAAAGGTAACTGTAGGGCGCCCTGCCTCCTGAAACAACAGTAGTTGCAGAACCGCCTGCAGAACAGGAGGCATTCGTAAGGGACAACGTCATGTGAAGGGAATCCGGTTCAGCAATGGTTACCCGGAAGGTGGAATCACAAGTGCCTCCGATGCGGATGATGACTTCGTAATTTCCGGCATCCAGTCCCGTAACAGCCTGTGTGTACTGAACCGGGTTGGTATTCCATTCATAGGTGTATCCGGTAGCGGTAGCGTTGATAGCGGCAATGCCGTCCTGTTCTCCGTAACAGGTAATATCGGATTTTGTCAGCGTAGCCTGGATCAATCCGGCCGTGTTCCCAACCACGGCCGAAGCCGAATCGCTGCATTGATTAGCATCAGTTACTGTCACGGTATAAGTTCCCGGAGCTAATGCAGACAAGGCCGAAGTAATTTGTCCTCCCGTCCAGTTGTATTGGTAAGGAGGCGTTGAGCCCAGCGCTGTGCTGTCAACATGAGCCGTTCCGTCGGCATTGCCGCAGGTTGCATTGGTCTTCAGAACGGCAACCTGGGGTTGTGGTTTTACCGCGATCGTCACCGTATCTTTTCCCAATGGACAGGCAGGGGCATTTCCATATGGGAAGCTGGTATACACGTACGTTCCGGAAGTATTCGTGGAGGGAGTAAATGTCCCGGTGTATCCACCGGTCAATGCGCTCGGACCATTCCAGTTTCCTCCCACAGCAGGAGTGTCTGTCAATAATGCATACAAGGCTAACGGCAATTCATTTTCACAGATGTTGCCGTAGGGAATTTTTACGGCAGGAATATCTTCATAACACTGGTCCACGGCAAAATCATCCATGGAAAGATCGTTGCCGGGGCCGCCGCCTTTATTAGTATACATCCTGAAAATTACGCTATTGGCTGATGGGATAATGGAGGGAGAGACATATTGGTGCCAGGTTGGGTAATATGGAGCTGCTATGGAAAGCGTATCTGCCAAAACGGATCCCGAGCCGTCGGTAATGGAGATACGGACATTACATTGGCTGCCTGCAAAGGTGGTCGTAAGCCAGTTTGAAATTTGTATCGGTAATCCCGGGCAGGTATTGATCGTGCGCTCATAGACCAGGTCGCCGGCATGTGTTCCGTTGGCAGATGAAGAATCGACAAAATTCAGGTACAAAGATTTGGTGCCGGTTTTAGCCGCCCAGGTTGCCGGAGCAGTCTGATAGGTAGTTCCCGCAATTACATCCGGGCAGGATGTGGAATATTCATAACTGTCGCTGAGAAAGGAATGCCAGTTGCAGGTGTTTCCGGATCCAATCACTACCAGGGCCGTGGATATACAGCCGTTAACATCCGTAACCACAACCGTATAACTTCCCGGTGAAAGTCCGGAGATCGTATTGCTACTGCCTCCAACCGGTGACCAGGCATACGTAAAGGGCCCGTTACCGGTCGCTGTAACGGTTGCTGTGCCGTTATTGCCTGAAGTAGCATGGGTATGAGAAGTTGAGAGCGAAGGAGGCGTTGCTTTCAGGATACTTACGATATACGTCGTGTCATTGGAACAGCTCGATGGAAAAGCATTGTACGCATAGCTACCGCCTGCATTTGTGGCTGGGTTAAAGGTGCCTAGATGCCCGCCGGAAAGCGCATCCGGACCATTCCAGGTTCCGGTAACCGGCGTGCCCGGAGAAAGCAGGCTAAATAAATTTAAGGACGCCGCATTCTGACAGACCGTTCCATATGGGATCAACAGCGTATCGCTGCTAATGCATTGTTCAATCAGCAAGTCATCAATGGAAACATCGTTTCCGGCCGGACTTCCCCCCACATTCGTGAAGAAACTGATTTGAACGGTATTGGAAGCTGTAGTAAATGACGGCGAAACGAATTGAACCCAGTTTGGACTGTAAGGACATACGGTGGAGGGGACCGTACACATCACGGCACCAAAACCATCCTTGATCTGGATTTGCATATCACATTGCAGGCCCGCAAAAGTTGTCGTCATCCAGCAGGATACCCGCGTTGGCAGCGAGGGACAAACGGTAACGGAATGATTGTATACCATGGAACCGGCTCCCAGCGTATTTACAAAATTCAAATACATGGAACTGGTCCCGGAATGAGCCGTCCATGTAGCCGGTGAATTCTGAAATGCCACTCCTGCCACGATACCGGGTATCGTAGTGGTATATTCAAAATCATCTGACCAGGCCTGGTACCAGCTGCATTGGGCATGGGCAGTCTGCACATAAAGCAGCCATGCAAACAGAATGTACCATTTTTTCTTCATTTTTATGAAAAAAATCAATTTTTTATTGCTAAAATTCAATAATTGCGGGAGGGGTAAAACTAGCACTTTTGGGCCGTATTGGCTGTCATTTTCATGTCATATCACTAGTATTAGGGAGGCAGTTGTGAATCCCTGGCCTGCAATGAGTCAGACGCTTAACGAATTGAAAAAGAGGCTTCCCCTGGCTCCAAAACTTTACCGGAAAAAAAGGGGGTAGAAAAAGCGTTTCAGCGAACAACAATTTCATCGCAAAAGATCCAGCTGTTGTATCCTGCACCGATATGCCAGGAAGGACAGGTCTTCCTGTTCTGCGCTACCACTTTTACATACCGTGCATTAACGGGCGATACCGGATTCAATGTATAGGACCTGGTATTGAAATTTTTATTCGGTTTCGGATCGTTGCCTTCCACGGGCTTACCGGCGGGTAGAAATGTCGTGCCATCTTCGGAAACAAAATAGGAGACACGTTCAGGCATGAAGATCCAGCTCTTCTGATCTTCCATAAAGTCGCAACTTAGCGAATCAATTTTTTTGGATGTTCCCAAATCCACCACGGCCACCATGTCCGTTCCTTCCCAGCCCAGCCAGTTGTAATGGTAATCATCATACCCGCCAATGCCGTCGGTGAGGGTGCTGTCGCCTTTAGCAGGATACTTAGGACTGTACGGGATTTCAAAAATAATTTTCCTGTTCATAGCCAGGTGATCAATCATGCCATGTTCGAAAATACGCTGCCAGTCGGCCAGGTACCTGTCGGGAGAATAGTGATTTTCATTCAGTGAAGTAATGCCATTACTTTTCAGGTCATCGACAAAAGCGGTGACGCTTGCCTTTACATCCGGCCTCACGGCCCATTTTCCGGAGGGGTCCCTGGCAAAGACGCCGCGATTACCGGTACCAAATAATTTGGCTTGTTCAAGAACTGTATAGCGGAGCGGTAGGTTGGCGCGTTGCACCCGTCTTGCGAATACCGGATTCTTTTTCACCAGGGCGGCGGCTTCATTCATCAGCGACAAGTAGCTGTCCACCTGTTCAGGCTTCAGCCAGGACCGTACAGGCGTTACCGGGTTGCCGTAAATATCCAGCATCACATGCGAATCATCCATGTTTTTTTCAAGAAGTCGAATGTACTTCAGGATGGGTATTCCTGCCGGACCGTAATAGCCATCCAAAAAATCCCGGTATAGCGAATCTGCGTTGGCGGAAGGATTCCACAACCAGGCGGCGATCAGGTAAGCTTTCAGTTCGCCGAAGTCGCTCCAGTTAACCGAGCTGCCTTGTTCGAAAAGATCGCTGACGCCGTGCTCATGGAAGAACTGAATGTTCGGTTGCAAGACCTTCAGATTCGGGAAGGGTGAAATGTAATTCGCGAACTGAACCACATAATCCCAGATGAGAATATTATTCGTCAGGCGACTCCAGTCTTCAAAGTCCCTGGCAAAGGAGCCCTTCGAGGTGTCAAATGCAATAGGCTTGCTGCGGTCGCATTCGATGCTGCAAAACATGATGTTGACATTCGCTGCCGGCCGGGTTATTTTCGGGGCGCTGCGCGAATACTGGTAAGCCAGCGTGGAGATGATTTTATCCGGAAATTCTGCGGCCACCTGGTTTGCAAAGCGGATCACGGAACCGGAAGGGCTGCCTTCCAGCGAATCTACAGCCCGGCATTTTTCACATTGGCAGTAGCCGTAATTGTCATTCTGGCTTACCGACCAGTATCTGGCCGCGGGTTTTTTCTTCATCGCTTGCCGCAGGTTGCGCACCAGGATTTCAAATACTTGCGGATTGCTTAGACAAAGTTGGGCCGGCTGGCGTTTTCCACCGTAGTAGGAATAGTATTCGGGATGTGAGGCATAATAAACAGAATCGGGAACGAGGAGGTGAAAGGTGTGCACCCACATACCCCACGACGAAGAATCTGCCGTAGCATTGTGTTGCATGAGCCTGTGCCAATCGAGATATTCTTCATCGACGGTCGCCGTATAATAATATTCGCGAAAATGAATCGCCGGGTTTTCAACCAGGAGAATGTTATCGGGAACTTTAAGCTTTTTTATTTTGGGAACAACAACAGCTTCTTCATTGTATTTCCGGAGACCGCAGTACCGTTCCAAAAAAGCGTACACGGCATAGAGGATTCCCCTTTCTCCGCCTTCAAGGAATAGCTTGCAGTCTTCTGTCCGGATGCTGAACCCATCGGGATCCTGGAGTCCGGCATTGGGGTGATGTTTCCCGCCAACAAGGATTTCATGTCCGTAATTAACGGGAGCGGCGGAAACGATGCGGAAATTTGCGCGGGTAATCTTCCCGAGGTAACTGGAAAGGACTTTTGCCGCCTTTTCTTCAGCAACCGTTGGTCTTTCAGGAATCACAATGGAATAAATGGTATGTCCGCGCGAAGCCAGGGTGACTGCATCACAGGAATAGGGAAATACAAGGCAGAGGCAGGCAATAAAAATCTTCATTTCGTTTTGTATGGAGGCAGGCAAAGTTAACAATGCAGTGCAAACCCGCTGCAGGTTGCGGCCTCCTGAACAAACCCGGGAACTATGACGGTATTTTTTTAAACCGCCCGGATTCCTAGTTTTGTTTGCTGAACCTGTAGCCGCATGAGAAAATTACTTTTAGCATTATTACTTTTTAGCCAGGCTTTCAGGCTTTCTGCCCAGCATGAAAAAATCAGGGAATATTACCCACCGGAAGATTCACTGGTTCAGAAGCAGCTGGCGAAGTGGCAGGATTGCAAGTTCGGTTTGCTCATGCATTGGGGCACTTACTCACAATGGGGTATCGTGGAAAGCTGGTCGTTGTGCAACGAGGATGAAAACTGGTGTAAGCGAAGAGGCCCCTATGCCAACGATTATGATACCTACAAAAAGGAATATGAAAAATTGCAAACCACTTTTAACCCCTCCCGTTTCAACCCGGACAAATGGGCGGCGGCGGCTAAAAATGCCGGCATGAAGTACGTGGTGTTTACCACCAAGCACCACGACGGATTTTGCATGTTCGACACGAAGCAAACCGACTATAAAATCACCTCTGCAAAAACTCCTTTTCATACGAATGCCAAAGCCGACGTGACGAAGGAGATTTTTAATGCTTTCCGGAAAGAACAGTTTATGGTTGGAGCCTACTTCAGCAAGCGGGACTGGCACAATGAAAATTACTGGTGGCCTTATTTCGCCACGCCCAACCGGATGAGCAATTACGATCCGAAAAAATACCCGGACCGGTGGAAGCAATACGAAGATTTTACTTTCAACCAGCTGGCGGAGCTTTGTACGGGCTATGGTAAGCTGGATCTTTTGTGGCTGGATGGAGGATGGGTGCGTCCCGATACCACCATCACGGAAGAGGAACGCAGCTGGATCAAAACGCCGTGGATCAATGAAATCAATATGAGCAGAATTGCCGGCATGGCCAGGGAAAAGCAGCCGGGCATCCTGATGGTCGACCGCTCCGTGTATGGCTATTACCAGAATTATCTTACCCCGGAACAGCAAGTGCCTTCAAAGCCACTAACCTATCCCTGGGAAACATGCATGACCATGGCTACCTCGTGGAGTTATGTACCCGGTGACAAGTATAAATCGCCGCATGAGCTGATCCACTTGTTATGCAAAATTGTATCGCGCGGAGGCAACCTTTTGCTGAATATAGGACCATCACCGGAAGGCGACTGGGACAGCACGGCATACCACACGTTGGATGAAAGAGCTTGCGCCCCTCCG